>Ga0214921_10000165_pt1 | contig 129305 bp, 115 predicted proteins | sample LL1505_MetaG_FD_177992 | JGI IMG/M metagenome (GOLD analysis project Ga0214921, IMG submission 177992) | Freshwater microbial communities from Lake Lanier, Atlanta, Georgia, United States - LL-1505 | ecosystem: Environmental > Aquatic > Freshwater > Lake | place: USA: Georgia | collected... | reverse complement strand
ACCGGTGACCGCGAAGAGATGAATCCACCCGCCCCGCCGCCTTTCCGAGGCTGCGGAGGGCGGCACAAGCACCAAGCATGAGCAGCCACATCAACTGTTGACCAACGGCCCCTACAGAGATGAAGCCGGAGCGTTTCCGTGCGACGTTCATGACAGATCCTGGATGAGTTTGATGAGCGGGAGGAAGAGGGCGATCACGATGAAGCCCACCGCGCCGCCGAGGAAGATGATGAGCAAGGGCTCCATCAGGCTCGTGAGGCTCTCCGTGAGCACCGCCACCTCTTCGTCGTAGACGTCGGCCACCTTGTAGAGCATCGTGTCGAGCTCGCCCGACTCTTCGCCCACGTCCACCATGTTGATCACGAGGTCGTCCACCACCGGCGTCTTGTACTTGAGCAGATACATGAGCAGGCCCGCCCCCGGCACGAACACCGTCCAGAAAAGCCAGGCCACCGCGTTGAACGGCGGAGTCGAAAACTCCCTCAACGGCTTGGCGATCGCGTTTCCATCCCGGATCGAATCACTCACCTTCTGAAAGAGCTTCTCGAACATCATGTTGCCCGAGGTCTCCTTCGTGATGTTGAGCGCCTCGAGAATCGGCACGCCCGAGGCCAAGAGCGTGCCCAGCGTGCGGGCCCCGCGGGCCATGATATTTTTCTCGACGAGCGCCCCGAAGACGGGCACTTTGAGCGAAAAGAGATCCCAGCCGAAGCGGCCATAGGGCACGAGGCAGATCGCCCGGATGATCAGGCGGATGCCGAACGGAATCGCCGGAATCAGATACCAATAGTTGGCGATCCAATTCGAGATGTCGATCAAAAGCTGCGTCATCGGCGGCAGCGTGGAGCCGAAATCGTCGAAGATCTTTTTGAACTGCGGCACGATCTTCAGCATGATGAACGTGAGGATCAGGACGGCCACCGATACCACCACGACCGGATAGACCATGGCGCCCTTCACCTTGCGCCGGAGCGACATCGCCCGCTCCATGAACTCCGACAGGCGGCGCAGGATCACTTCGAGCGCACCGCCGGCCTCGCCGGCGCGGATCATGTTTACGTACAGGCGGTCGAAACACTTCGGGCTCTTCGACATCGCCTCGGAGAGCGTGGCTCCACCCTCGATCTCGTCGCATACGTCGAGGAGCGAGTTTTTCAGGCGGCCCGGCTTCTGCATGTCGGCCAGGATCTTGAGGCTGCGCAGAATCGGCAGGCCGGCGTCTTGCAGGATCGAGAGCTGCCGCGTGCAGAGCACGAGATCCTTGAACTTCACGCCCCCGATTACGAACGACCGGCCCGGCTTCTTCTTGGCCGCTGCGGCCGCGGTCTTGCTCTTGCCCGCCTTGAGCTTCGTGACCATGTAGCCCATGGCACGGATCGTGGCCTGGGCCTCGGCCTCGGAAGGCGCGTCGACAGTGTCGCGGATTTCTTTGCCGGTGGCGGCGTCGATGGCTTCGAAGATGAAGGTGGGCATTTCTGATGGCAAGCAGACGCTTGCCCCACATGGATTAGGCGTCGAGGATGGTTTCGCGGATCACTTCGTCGGCGGTCGTCAGGCCCTGGAAGATGCCCTCCATGCCGGAATCCCGCAGCGTCACCATGCCGTGCTTGCGGGCGGTGTTGCGGAGGTCTTCGGTGGAGGCGTTTCTCATGATCATGTCGCGGAGTTCGTCGTTCATGATCAAGAGTTCGTAGAGGCCGAGGCGGCCCTTGTAGCCGGTGCGGTTGCACCTCTCGCAGCCCTTGCCGCGATAAAACTTCTTGCCGAAGACGGCGTCGCTCGTGAGCTCGAGATCGGCGAGCACGTCGGGGCCGGGGATGATCTCCTCCTTGCAGCCCGTGCAGATCCGGCGGACGAGCCGCTGGGCCAGGATCGCCTCCACCGTAGCCGTGATCAGAAACGGCGGCACGCCCATGTCGCGGAGACGGGTGACGGTGGAGGGGCTGTCGTTGGTATGGAGCGTGGAAAACACCATGTGGCCGGTGAGCGAGGCCTGCACGGCGATCTCGGCCGTTTCCGTGTCGCGGATCTCGCCCACCAGGATGCGGTCGGGATCCTGGCGGAGGATCGCCCGGAGGATCGCGGCGAACGTGTTGCCGAGCTCGTTGTCGATAGGCACCTGCACGATGCCGTCGATGTCGTATTCGATCGGGTCTTCCGTCGTGATCAGCTTGTCTTCCACGTCGTTGAGCTCAGAGAGAGCTGAATAGAGCGTGGTCGTCTTGCCGGAGCCGGTGGGGCCGGTGACGAGGATGATGCCGTTGGGCCGCTTCATCACGTCGCGAAACTTCCGCTTGATCTCGTCATCCATGCCCAGCTTGTCGAGCGAGAGCGAGACCACGCCCCGATCGAGCACCCGCATCACCACGCTCTCGCCAAACAGCGTGGGCAGCACACTCACGCGCAGATCGACGGGATGGCCGCCGACATTCAGCTCGATGCGGCCGTCTTGCGGCAGGCGGCGCTCGGCGATGTCGAGATTGGCCATGACCTTGATTCGCGTGGTGATCGCGAAGGCCAGATGCTTGGGCGGCGGCACCATCTCCTGGAGCACGCCGTCGGCCTTCAAGCGAATGCGAAATTCGTGCTCGAAGGGCTCGAAGTGGATGTCGCTCGCGCCGTCGCGGATCGCGAGCAAAAGCACCATGTTCAAGAGCTTGCGCACAGGCGCGCTTTCGGCGAGGGCCTCGGCGCCGGTGAGGTCTGTCGGCCCCTCCTTGCCGAGGGCCGCCGCCTGGGCCGCGAGGGCCGTGTCGTGCTCGAGATCGTCGACGAGCGATTCCACGCTCTCGGTGTCGGCCGAATAAAACTTCTGGATCGTCTTCTCGATCTCGGGCTCCGTGGCCACCACGATGTGGACGTCGTAGCCAAGGAACGTGCGGAGCTCGTCGGCGATCTGCATCTTCTGCGGCTCGGCCGAGGCGACGGTGAGCTTGGTGCCTTCGAGCGTGAGCGGGATCACGCGGTAGAGCTGGGCCATCGGCTCGCTCACGAGGCGGAGCACCTCGGGCTTGATCTCGCGGTCGTAGAGCGTGACGAACGTGGTGTTCCACTGCTCGGCCAGGGCCTCGCCGAGCTGCTCGTCGGTGAAGAAGCCGAGCGACACGCCCACGCGGCCGATCAGCTCGCCGCCACGCGAGGCCTGCTCTTCGAGCATCGTGGCGAGCTGCGTCTCGTCGATGAGGCCGAGGTCGATGAGGATTTGACCGAGCTTTTTGAGAGCCATGACTGCTTCTCTGGCAAGCGGGACGCTTGCCGCACAGGGTTAGTGGTCGTCTTTGCGGGAGGGTTCGTCGTCGTACACGCCGCGCTTCGCATTCGCGATGCGCTTGGCGAGGTCGTCGGGTGATTGGGCCTTCATCAGCACGTCTTCCTCCTTCACCTTCTTCTCGTTCCAGAGCCTGAAGAGATGGTCGTCGAGGAGCTGCATGCCGAGCTTCGTGCCCGTCTGGATCGCTGAGTTGATGCGGAACGTTTTATTTTCGCGGATCAAGTTGCCGATGGCCGGCGTGCACACGAGAATTTCGTAGGCGGCGCAGCGGCCGCCGCCGATCTTCGGGAGCAGGGCCTGGCTGACCACGCCGATGATCGCCGTGGAGAGTTGGGTGCGCACCTGCTCCTGCTGGTTCGTCGGGAAGGCGTCGATGATGCGGTTCACCGTGCCCTGGGCGCCCGTGGTGTGGAGCGTGCCAAACACCACGTGGCCCGTCTCGGCCGCCGAGATCGCCGCCTCGATCGTTTCGAGATCGCGAAGCTCGCCCACGAGGATCACGTCGGGGTCTTGCCGCAGCGCGCGGCGGAGGGCCTCGGAGAAGCTCGGCACGTCGTTGCCGATCTCGCGCTGGTTCACCGTGCTGCGCTTCGACTGGTGGTAAAACTCGATCGGGTCTTCGATCGTGATAATGTGGTGGTCGTAGGTGGCGTTGATGTAGTCGATCAGGCTGGCGAGTGTGGTCGATTTGCCGGAGCCCGTCGGCCCCGTCACGAGAAACAGGCCGCGCGGGCGGCAGACCATCTTCTTGCAGATCTCGGGCACGCCGAGCTGCTCGGGCGTGAGCATTTTGTTGGGGATCTGCCGCAAGACCATCGCCACGCTGCCCCGCTGCTTGAACACGCTCACGCGAAACCGGGCCATGTCGCCAAACGCGAAGCCGAAGTCGGTGCCGCCCTTCTCGGCCAGCTCGGCCTGGCAGCGCTCGGGCGTGATCGCCTTCATGAGGCCGTTGGTGTCGTCGGGCGTGAGCACCTTCGTGGGTTGCGGCTTCATGTGGCCGTCGACGCGAAACACGGGGGGCAGGCCAGCCGTGATGTGGATGTCGCTCACGCCGCTCTTTACGGCGGCCGTGAGGAGCTTGTCGATCTGGATCGTGCCCGTGGCCACCTTGGGCTGCACGATCTGCTGCTCGCCCTCGGCGTCGAGCGGCAGGGCCACGCCCTTGTCTTCTTTTTGGACGTCGAGCTCGAGCGGGGCGTCGGCCATGAAGCTCGTGGGCTCGGGCTCGGCTTCGTCGGTGGGGCGGAGCACGAGCACCTTCGTGCCCGAGTTGTCGATCAGCGAGCCCACATAGCGGCCGCCGTTGCCCGCGAAGAAAAACTTGGCCGGGTCGGCATGGGGCGGCATGATCGCCTCGGCCATCGCCGTCACTTCGTCGGTGGGGATCGGGCGGGTCTTGAGGGGGCGGAGCTGGTCGTTGATGCGGAGCATCGGAGCCACGCCGCCGGAGAGCCGCAGCTCGGTGGCGCCGTTGTCGACGGCCACTTTCAGCAGCTTCTCGACCTGCGCGTGCATCGGGGAGGGGGCGGCCGTGCTCATGGGGATTCCTGGCGGAGGCTCAACGGGGGCAATCGGTGGACGTCCCCGGGAGGCCCTCCTCGGGAAATCATATTCTGCCGCGCCGCGAATTTCGCGCACAGTGAGCGGCGAGCGGAAAGCAAGAAGGCCTGCCACTGAGACGGTGCCCGCCTAGCGATCGGCAGGCCCCTGACAGCCGCCGATCGCGATAGCGCAATTATGCCCTGGGTGGTATCGGCAGGGCAAGCCGGCCAGCTGGAGAGCGGGCCCCGCGAAACAGGCTGAAGCCTGTTTTCCAATACCAGAGCGCGGCCGAAAGGCATTTGCGTTTGGTCATACCAAACGCAAATGCGGTTTACGTTTGGTTCGGACAACCCTCCTGGGCCTGCCCTGGGCAGGTCTGCAGCCCCCAGTTCTGCGCCAAGCCGCATTTGACCGATCTTGTCTTTGAGGCTAGATTGGTCGCGAGGGCATTTTCGATGTGGATTTCCAGGGATTTTGACGCGGCCGCCATCGCCGGCGGGGCCCTGCCAATCAAGGTTTTGAAAGGGCCGCGGCAGGTCGGCAAGACCTCGGTGCTCGAGCGCCTGGGCACTCACCACGTCGTGTATCTCGACGACGCTTCCGTCCGCTCCCGAGCCATTGAAAACCCCAGGCTGTTTCTCGACGAACTGCCGGCGCGGGTGGTGCTCGACGAGGCGGCGCTCGCCCCGGAACTGTTCCCGGAACTCAAGCGGCGCGTCGATGAAGATCGGCGGGGCCGGCGCTCCGGCGGCGCCTCCCCACGCGCGCCTGTAGACGTGTGGATCACGGGCTCGAACCAGACACTCTTGGCCCGAAACGTGCGGGAATCGCTCGCCGGACGGGCGAGTTACTTCGATCTCAACACGCTCTCGATCCACGAGATCGGGCAGTGGCAATTGGCCGATCATCTGCTCATAGGCGGATGGCCAGAACTGCGAGTGTCGCCTCAGCTCGATGCCGTGGGCTATCTCAACGCCCTGATCGCTACGTTCATCGAACGCGACATCGTGGCCGCAGCTGGCATCGAGCGGCAGGCGGCTTTCACGAAGTGCCTCCAGCTCACGGCCGCCCGGACGGCCTGCCTGATGAATTACTCCGAGATTGCCGCCGCCTGTGGCGTGGAGCTGACGACGGTGCAATCGTGGCTGGGAATCCTGGAGGCCAACGGCATTGTCCGGCGACTCCCACCTTTTGCGACAAATCTCAACAGCCGGCTGATCAAGGCCCCGAAGTTTATGTTCGAGGACGTGGGGCTGGCCGGTCGGCTCCAAGGCTGGACGGAGCGGCAGCCGCTGCTCGCATCGCCGATGTTCGGCGCTTTGCTGGAAACGCTCGCCGTGTCGGAAGTGGCACGATTCTTCGTGAATCGTGGTATTCCGCCGAAGCTCTCGCACCTGCGGTCGAAAGAAAAAGTGGAAATTGATCTCCTTGTGCATCTCTCTGACAACCGGTCGCTTGCGATCGAGGTCAAGTCGACGCCCGCCGAGTTCGACACGCGGCAGTTGCGGCTGCTCGACTCGCTCGGAATCACGATCGCGGAACGATGGGTCGCGACACCGGCGCCGGCTTCTGACCTGGCGACGGCGCGGGTCGTCCCCTTCGACCGGTTGTGGCACGAACTCGATCGGCTCGAGCCGGCCCGCCGGTGACGCCGGCCGCTACTCTTCGACCTTTTTGGCCACCCGGAAGACTTCGTCGAAGGTGGTGATGCCGCGGAGCACCTTCTGCACGCCGTCGTGAAACATCACGCTCATGCCCTGGGAGACGGCCGCCTGGCGGATCTTTGTGGTGGGGGCCCCCTGGAAGGCCAGCTCCCGGATTTTGCTGTTCATCACCATCAGTTCGAAGATGCCGAGGCGGCCCTTGTAGCCCGATTTCTGGCAGTGGGCACAGCCGCGGCCCTTCATGAAGGTGGCCCCCTTCAGCATCTCGGGGGTCACGCCGGCCAGCTCGAGCTGGGTGTCGAGGGGCTGGAAGGGCTGCTTGCACTTGGGGCAGTTCACGCGCACGAGCCGCTGGGCCAGGACGGCGATCACGCTCGAGGCCACGAGATACGCCGGCACGCCCATGTCGATCATGCGGGTGATCGCGCCCGGGGCGTCGTTCGTATGCAGCGTGGAAAACACGAGGTGGCCCGTGAGCGAGGCCTGGATGCCCATCTGGGCCGTCTCCGTGTCGCGCATCTCGCCCACCAGGATCACGTTTGGGGCCTGCCGCAGCATCGACTTGATCACCCGGGCGAAGTCGAGGCCGATCTGGTGCTTGATCTCCACCTGGTTGATGCCGGCGAGGTAATACTCCACCGGGTCTTCCGCCGTGATGATCTTCGTGTCGGGGCGGTTGAGCTCGTTGAGCGAGGCGTAGAGCGTGGTCGTCTTGCCGGAGCCCGTGGGGCCCGTCACGAGGATGATGCCGTTGGGGCGGCGGATCAGATTCTTGAATTGGCGGAAGTCGGCCTCGGAGAGCCCGAGCTGGCGGATGCCCACGCGGATGTTGTCTTTGTCGAGAATCCGCATCACCACCGTCTGGCCGTGGTTGGTGGGCATCACCGACACGCGGAGGTCGTAGTCTTTGCCGTCGGCCGTGAGCTTGATGCGGCCGTCTTGGGAGCGGCGCCGCTCGGCGATGTCGAGCTTCGAGAGGATCTTGATGCGCGAGAGCATGGCGCCCAGGAGCCGGCGGGGCGGGTTGTCGCGCTCCACGAGGCGGCCGTCGATGCGGTAGCGGATGCGGATCCGGTCTTCGAAGGGCTCGATGTGGATGTCGCTGGCCCGCAGTTGCACCGCCTCGGTGATGATCAGGTTTACAAGCTTGACCACCGGGGCGTCGGAGTTGTCTTCCTCCTTGGCGTTGGCCGCCTGCTCGACGGCCGTTTCGGTGAAGTCGATCGCCGTGTCGGTGAACTCCTGCAGCATCGAGTCGGCCGATTCGCCGTCGCTCATGCCGTAATGGCGGTTGATCGCCTCCACGATCTGCTCGCGCGGGGCGAGGGCCAGCTCGACATCGCGATTGAGGATGAAGCGGAGCTTCTCTTGCGTGTCGAGGTCGGAGGGATCGCACGTGGCCACGCGGAGCGAGGCCCCCGACTCGGCCACAGGAAAGATCGTGTTTTCGCGGGCCACGCTCTCGGGCAGGAGCGCCACCACCTCCTGCGGCACCTCGAGGCCGGCGAGATCGATGAACTTGAGGCGATAGGCCTTGGCGAGGGCCTTCATCACCTTGTCGCCGGGGGCGTAGCCGAGGCGGACGACCTCTTCATGCACCTTCTTGCCCGAAGAATCGGCGATGCGCAGGGCCTCGGCGAGCTGCTCAGCGCTCAGGAGCCCTTCGGAGACGAGAATGGTGGTGAAGGCGTCGGGCATGGCGTGGGGCAAGCGTCTCGCTTGCCGTTATTCGAGGAAGGTGTCGGTGTGTTCGTACCCCGGGGCGCAGGTGCAGAGGAAGACAAGCTCCTCAGCGCCGGTGTTTTTGATGGTGTGGATGAGGCCGGGGGGAATGGCGATCGCGTCGCCGGGGCCGACGGGCCGCGACTCGCCGGCGAGGGTCATGAGAGCGGTGCCCGAAAGGATGTAGTAGATCTCCTCGGTGACCTTGTGGTGGTGGGGCGTGGTGGCCTGGCCGGGGGCGAGGCGGGCCTCGGCGAGGCTCTGCTGGCGGATCGCCGAATTGCGGTGCGCGAGCAGCTCACGAATCGTCGAGCCGTCGACCGTGGTGAAGGGCACCGCCTTCCGCTGATTGATGACATCCATGACAATGAGGATATCAAAAACCCGTTGGAGGACAGGCTTCAGCCTGTCTTACAACGGCTACTTCACGCAGAGCACTGCCGGCGGGATGGGCCGAATATCCCACGCCTCGGCGTCGGGCAGGAGCCCGGTGTCGAAGGCCGTGTCGGCTTCCACGACGAACGTGCTGCCCGGGGGGGCCGCCCGCTCGAGGGCCGCCAAGAGGGCCAGCACATCGGCCGGCCGCGACTGGAAAAACTCCCACGGCGGCGAGATGAACACGAGCCACGGGGCATCGACCGGCAGCGGGGCAGGCGCCGTGGGCAGCTTCTTGGCCCAGAGCAAGACGTCGCCCGACCGCACGTCGGCCCGGTCGGTCACTTCGAGAGCCTTCGCCGACCGCCGCAGGGCCGCGGCCGTGGGAAAATGCCGCTCCACAAACACGGCCCGGCTCGCCCCCCGGCTCAGGGCCTCGAAGCCGATCGCCCCGGAGCCGGCGAAGAGGTCGAGGGCGATCGCCCCCTTCACCCGCGTGCCGACGAGGTCGAACAGCGTCTCCCGCACGCGATCCTTCATCGGCCGCGTGCGCGGGTCGGGCGAAAATTCGAGGCGGCGGCCGCGCATCGTGCCGCCGATGATCCGCGGGGCGCTCGAGGCTTCGTCGGCAGGGGCAGGGCGGGGCTTGGGCATGGGGGCTCTCTTCGTGTTCTAATACCCTACCACCCCGGGAGTCCGTTCATGCGTCGTTCATTCCTGCTCGCCCTCGTTGCCACGCTGCTCTTCGCCCTGCCGGCCGCGGCCCAGGCGCCCGTGGTGGAAACGAAGCTCGACCCTGCTCAGGCGAAGAACGAGATGGCCGCCGCCGCCAAGACGCTCAAGGAGTGCGTGGCCGAGCTGACCGTGCTCCAGGCGAAATATCACCAGCCGAAGGCCGACCAGGCCGCGATCGAAAAGAAATTCAACGAGGTGCAACTGCAGGCTCGGGCGGCGAGCGAGAAGCTCGAGACATCCGCATTTGCCGTGGCGATGACCGACCCCAAAAATGCCCAGGCCCGCGACATCACCGGCGCGGTGATGGCAGCAGCCCTCAAAACCGACGACCCGAAGCGGGCTCTCACGCTTGCCGCAATGCTCGACAAAGCCGGGGCCGCCGGGGAGGGCGTGCTGATGATGGCCGCTTCGGCCGCGATGCTCACCTCCGATCTCGATGCCACCGAGGCCTATCTGAAGAAGGCCGCGGCCGCGGGCGTGAAGCCCGAGAAGATCGCCGAACTCGAGCAGGCCGTGGCCATCGAGCGGCCGAAGGTGGACGAGGAGATGGCCAAGCGGGCGGCCGAGGCGAAGGCCGACGACCTGCCGCGGGTGAAGATCACGACGTCGCAGGGAGACGTGATGGTGGAGCTCTTCGAAAACGAGGCCCCGAACACCGTCGCGAACTTCATCAGCCTGGTGGAGAAGGGCTTCTACAACGGCACGCCGTTTCATCGCGTGATCGGCGGCTTCATGGCCCAGGGTGGCGATCCCACAGGCACCGGCACGAGCGGCCCGGGCTACGCGATCGCCTGCGAGGTGGGCAAGCCGGGGGCCCGCAAGCACTTTCTGGGCACGCTCTCGATGGCCCACGCCGGGCCAAACACGGGCGGCTCGCAGTTTTTTCTGACATTTCGGCCGACGGAGCACCTCGACGGCAAGCACACCGTGTTTGGGCGGGTGATCGACGGCTTCGACGTGCTGCCGAAGCTGATGCGGACGCAGGACGATCAGGGCCTGCCTGTCGCCGGCGCCGTGCCGGATAAAATTCTGAAGGCCGTGGTGGTGCGGAAGCGCAGCCACCCCTACGAGCCTGAAACCCTGCCCGACCCCAGGAAGAAGTAGCGTGAAACCCTCTTTCCTCATCCTCCTGTTCCTCGGAGCCACATACGTGAACGCCGCCGAACCCGCGGGCGAGCCCGCCCCCGATGCCGTGAAGAATCCCGCCGTGCTCGGCCGCCTGCCTGATGCCGAGATTCCGCAGACCGAGGCCGAGTGGAAGAAGCGGCTCACGCCCGAGCAATACGAGATCGCGCGGAAGAAGGGCACCGAGCGGGCCTTCACCGGCAAATACACCGACACGAAGACGCCGGGCACCTACCGCTGCATCTGCTGCGGCGAGCCGCTCTTCACGTCGGGCGAGAAGTTTCACAGCGGCTGCGGCTGGCCGAGCTTCTACGCGCCGATCGACAAGACGCGCAACAAGACGGTGGCGGAGCACGCCGACGACTCGCTCGCGGGCGTGCCTGGCTTCGGCGTGCGCACGGAAGTGACCTGCCGCCGCTGCGGGGCGCATCTCGGCCACGTGTTCAACGACGGCCCACCGCCCACGGGCCTCCGCTACTGCATCAACTCCGCGTCGATCATCCTCGACGAGAAGAAGTGAGCCGATCGAGGGCCCGGCGCGACCGCGGCCCGGACGCACCAAGGGGCTCTTCGACCGACCGTGTTCAGAAATCGTCGTCGGGCCCGCGCATCTCCGGCCGGAGCAAGGGCGCGGGAGGTGCCGATGGTTCGGGTTGGGCCTCCGACAGAAGTTGCTCGTCCGCCGGGGTGGTGGCGGGATCGTCCGCCGGGTTGGGAGGGGGATCGTCCGCCGGGGCCACGGCCTCCGGATCGATGGCGGCCTGCATGTCTGGCGCAGGCTTCTCGGCGGCCGGTTCCATGGGTTTTGGTTCCACGCGCGGCGGTGCGGCGGCCGCGGGCATGTCCGGGGATGGCTGTGCGGCGTCCATTTCTTCCCGCGGCGACATGTCGAAGCGGATCAGCACAGCCGCGAGGATGGCCGAGATCACGATCCCCGCGCCCACAACGGTGAGCAGCGGCCGCCGGCCGATCCACTTGGCGGCCTCGAGGGCGGCGGTCGCCTTGGCCTGGGCGGGCCGGCGGCTCCTTGCCGGCTTATGCCGCTGCTTTCGCATCCGCTTATCAGGGGCTGCCGCGGTGCCGAAGAGCGTCTTCGACTCCCCTGCCCGCCGCCATCCCGGCAGGCCCTCCCGCCACAGCATGTCGTCGGCCCCGACCTCGCCGGACTGTACCAAGCGATAGAGTTTGCGGGAGGATACCGGCCCGAACTGCTGACCGTCTCGGCGGTAGAACCACTGGGCGGACACCGGGCGGGGTTCCTACGGGAAAATGCTCGCAGAAATCCTACCATCTCCGTCCGCTGAGTCATGCGTCAAGCCCGCACGGCCGTCAGCCGACCACGTTTTGCGGGTGGCCCGCGAGAAACGCGGCCACGTTCTCCGCCGTGGCCTCGATCAGGCGGCGGCGGGCGTTGCGCGTGGCCCAGGCGATGTGGGGCGTGATCACGCAGTTGCGGGCCCGCAGCAGGGGATTCGCAGCCGAGGGCGGCTCGACCGAAAGCACGTCGAGGCCGGCCCCGGCGATCGTGCCCGCGTCGAGCGCCGCGGCGAGATCGGCCTCGTTGACGAGGCCGCCGCGGGCCGTGTTGATGAGCAGCGCGGTCGGCTTCATCCGGGCGAGCCGGGCCGCGTTCACGAGCTCCTTCGTGGCGGGCGTGAGCGGGCAGTGGAGGCTCACGACATCGCTCTCGGCGAACAGCCGATCGAGGTCGGCATACTCGCCGCCGTCGATCGGGCCCGTAGCCTGCCGCCGGTGGGCGAGAATCCGCATCTCGAAGGCCCGGCCCACACGGGCCACGGCCTGCCCGATCCGGCCGTAGCCCACGATCCCGAGCGTGAGCCCGGCGAGTTCCACAAGCTCGCCGTCCCAGTAGCAAAAATCGTCGCACGCGGCCCAGCGGCCCTCGTGCACTGTGCGGTCGTGGTGGCCGGTGCGATTGGTGAGCTCGAGGAGCAGGGCAAGCACGGCCTGTGCGACGTTGGGCGTGGAATACTCCGGCACGTTGCAGACCGTCACGCCGTGCTCCTTGGCCGCAGCCACGTCGACGACGTTGTAGCCCGTGGCGAGCACGCAGATGCACTTGAGGCGCGGCAGGGCCGCGATCACGCCGCGCGAGAGCAGTGTCTTGTTCGTGAGCACGATCTCGGCATCGCGGGCCCGCGGCACGATGTCGGCGTCGTCGGTGCGGTCGTACGCGACGAGGGAGCCGAGCGATTCAAGCGCGGCCCAGGAGAGATCGCCGGGGTTCGTGGTGAAACTGTCGAGGATGACGATGTTCATGGAGCCGATGATACCGCGTCGGGCTCCACCACCGTGGTCTTGCCGCGGCGGGTGGCCGTGAGCGGAAGCGAGCCCACCACTGGCACGCGGAGGCCGTCGGCCACGAGCGTGGCCGAAAGCGTGAAGGGCAGGGCGTCGCCATCCTCGGCCAGCCGGCCCTGGGCGAGGCAGGCATCGAGATAGGGCTTGAGCGCCCCGCGGATCGTCTTGTCGGTGGCCGGCCGGGAGGTGTCGCCCACGAGGTTGCGCAGGTCGCCCCCTGCGATCACGTAGGCACTCGCGCGCGGATCGAACGCGAGCTGGTCGAACGAAAACTCCGCCGCCGTGGCCCCGGTGGATTCGTCGCGGAGCACGAACTGCAGCACGCCCTTGGCCGGCGGCACGAACACGTCGGGGGCGCGGATCGCGAGCTGGTCGCCCTCGGCTGCGAAGAATTCATCGATCCGGGCAGACTCCGCCTTCGTGCCCGCCGTCTTGCCGACCGTGAACGTGAGCCGCAGCGCATTCGCGTCGGCAAAGGCGAGCATGCAGCCGGGGTCGGCGCCGCGGCTGCGGCGCGCGACGGGCACGAGCAGGTGGCTCGTGACGCCGTAGGGGGTGGCGAGATGGATGTCGACGAACTCGCGGCCGTGGCAGTCGGCGGTGCACGGGGCGGCTGGTGCGAGTGGCTCAAGCGGCGCGGGCAGGGGCTCGGCGTGCGAGGCGGGGGAGACGAGGGCATGACAGGCTGAAGCCTGTCCCACAGGAGACCCGCCGAGCGTGTGTACGCCTGGCGGCACCTCCACCTCCAGCACCTCGCGCGAGAGCAGCCGAAACCGCGCCGGCCGGCCGCCCGCGATCACGCGCGTGTCGTGCACGCTGAACCCCTTGCCGATCAAAAACAGCGTCGTGCCCGCCGCCGGATCGACGCCCGGCGCGCCATACCAGCCCACGAGCTCGGGCGCGAGGTCGGTGACGCCAGCATCAAAGAGCTCGAAGCCGCCGCTCGTGTTTTCGTGCGGAATCTTGGCCTCGAGCGACTGCTGCGAAAGCCGCCCCTCCAGCTGCTCGGCCTTGCGCATCATCCGGGCGAGCTGGCCCTCGCGGTAGAAGTGCTCGCAGCGGCCACACGCGGCGACAGACCGCTCGATCGCCTTGACCGACCGCGAGAGCTCGAGCGTCTGTTTCATGTCGGGCGTGGTGACGGCGGGATGCGCGAGCGGAAACCAGCGCGTGTCGACGTCGAACGAGAGCCGCGGCACGAACGACGGCATCACGACGATCGCCACGCACTCGCGGATGCCGGGCTCCAGCTCACGCTGCATCAGATCGGCGTCGGAAGAGGGGCCGCAGAGCGTCTCGCCAAAGGCCGCGAGCTGGCCGCGGGTCGGCGGCGTCTGCACCCGCGGCATGAACCGCCAGCCGAAGGTCGTCGCCCCGTGCACGAAGCCGACGGCCGTGCGGTTGACCGCGATCACCGCCATGTCGGCCTCCACGCGGCGGGTGTAGCGGGCGAGCGACTGGGCGTTGAGCCGGCCCGACGCGAACGCCGCGGCTGTGACGATCTGCAGCTCGCGGCGGCGGGCGAAGGAATCTTCGACCGTCTGCTCATCGATGGCGGGGTCGAGCGCGAACACGCGCACGGGCCAGCGCCGGCGCACGTAGTCGTTGAAGGCGGCGCGGGCCTCGGGATCGGGATCCGGGCCGACGAGCGTGCCCGTGCAGGCTGCCGCGCCGCCGGCCGTGTCGCGCATGTCGGCGGCCAGCCGCTCATCGAGGAGCGCCGACTCCACGAGGATGCCCCACGCGAGGGCCGCCGTCGCAGTCTTGCAGAGCGGCTCGGCCGAGAGCCCGTCTTCACAGCAGATGCCCGCAGCCGCGGGCATGGCGAGTGGCTCCGGACCCTCGACGAAAGGTTCGGCCGCCCCGGTGCCGATCGTGGCGAGCACGTGGCAGCGCACGATCCCGAGCTCCTCGCTGCGGCGGCCCCGCACAAGGTCGGCAATCCGCCAGCCGGGCAGCTGCGCCCAGAGGTCACGGTGGCGGTCGAGGGCGAGAAAATCCCAGGCGGCGGTCAGCTCGGCCTCGAGAAAGCCGCGCACGTCGACATATTCGATGCACGGCCGCGCGGCCGGATGCGCCCCGAGCGCCCGGCGCGCCGCCTGCACGAGCACGGCGATCTGCCGCACGCCCGCCACGTCGGCCAGCTGCGACACGGGGATCGGCATCCGCGCCCGGCGGCTCTTCATCGAGGGAGCCGTCGAGGGCGTGATCGTGGGCAGCCGCTCGGAGAGCGAACGCATGGCCGCCATCACGCCGGCCCGCGGAGCAGCCGGCTCGGCTGGCGCGAGGATCGTTTCAGACCAGGCCACGCACTCGGGGTCGTTGACGCAGTGCGTGAGCGCCGGGGCCACGAGGTCGACGAGATCGTTGATCACGAGGTCGCAGACGGTGCGCGGCAGGAGGTCGTCGTCGAGCTGCGGATCGACCGTGATCGTGATCTCCGCGCCGTGCCCCTTGCGGGTCTTGCCGCCGGGGGTGATCGAGACGGGCATCCGCACGAGATTGAGCGCGTAGCCCGGGGCGTCGGCCGAGTCGTCGCCCTCGTTGACCCGCCTGAGCTCGTGCAGATGGTGGAGATACCGCGAGAGGTGGTCGAGCTGGAGCGTGGGCTCGAGGGCGAGCGGCGCGTCGGCAAACTGCATGTCGGCCGGGAGGGCGGGCCCTGCGAACGGCCCCGTGCGGGCGATCACGACCGGGTCGGCACGGCCGACGGCTTCGTTGGTGGTGGGAAGCAGCGTCTGGATCGAGTTCACCACGCTGGCATCGGGGGCGGCGACGAACTCCGGCCCGCTCCGCCGGCCCGACGCCGACTGAAGCGCCAGGGCCATCCCCAGAAACGACTGGTCGCTGCGGCGGATCGCCGCTTGGCTGTATTGCTCGAAGAGCGGCAACTGCCGCCGCATCTCGTCTTCGTATTCGAGCCGATGCCGCATGAGGCGATTCTGCCCCCACACGTCGGGCGCCTTGGCCACGATCGAGCCGTGGAGATTGACCTGCCGTTCGAGCCAGGCGAGCTCGCGGCCCAGCCGCTCGATCTCGTCGTCGGAGCAGGTGTCGGGGCGGGACCGGTGCAGCGCCTTGAACGGGGCGGCGAGGCCATCGACGAGCCGGCCGAGATCGCCGGCCTCTGCGGGGCGGGCGGGCAGGGGAAAGAGGCCGGGCAGCATGCAGGCCACGGCGACCGCGACGAAACCAGGCTTCTTCACCGCCAATCCTCCTTGCGAGCGGGCCCAATTGAGGGGACACTACCCCCCAAGAATCGGCCGGCCGAATCGGTCGATTGATCAGAACCGTCGTCACCGGCGATCTCGGGCTGCGCTGCCCGCCTTGCCAGGAGCCTCCAGCATGACGTGCCAGCATCGGCATCCGATTCAGTGCATCATCCCGCCCTATATCTTGGAGCACATGGCCCACTCGGCCGACCCGGCCTTGCGCGAGATGGCGCTCGTGGCCCTCGCCGCCGCGGCGGCGGTGCGGGCTGTGCGGGCGTTTTCCCAGCGCATGCCCACGATGCGCGTGGCACCCTCGCCCGCAGGCCGCCGCCACCGGCTCGTGTATGACGCCCGCGGCCGCGATGAGCTTCCTGGCAAGCTCGTGCGCAGCGAGGGAGAGAAGAAGACGGCCGACCCGGCCGTGAACGAGGCCTACGACTTCTCCGGCGACACGTTCGACTTCTTCCACTCGCTCTTCGGCCGCAACTCGCTCGACGACGCTGGGATGTCGCTGATCTCGAGCGTGCACGTGGCGGAGGCCGACGGCCGCGGCTACCAGCCGATGAGCAATGCCTTCTGGGACGGGGCGCAGATGGCCTACGGCGACGGTGACGGGGCCGTGTTTCGCCGGTTCACGCGGTCGCTCGACGTGGTGGCCCACGAACTCACGCACGGCGTGCAGGCGTTTACGAGCAACCTCATCTACCGCGGCCAGTCGGGCGCGCTCAACGAGCACTTTTCCGACGTGTTTGGCGTGCTCGTGCGACAGTGGCGGACGGGCGAGTCGGCCGACAAGGCCTCATGGCTCGTGGGCAGCGAGGTGCTCGTGCCGGCCCCCACGCGCCGGGCGATCCGCGACATGGAGCATCCGGGCACCGCGTTCACCGACGACCCGGCGCTCGGTAGCGACCCGCAGCCCGACCACATGAAGAAGCTCTACACGGGGCCCTCCGACTCCGGCGGCGTGCACATCAATTCGGGGATTCCGAACCGGGCGTTCGTGCTCGCCGCGCAGGCCCTCGGCGGGCCGGCGTGGGAGCAGACGGGACGGGTGTGGTATGAAGCGATGCTCCAGCTTTCGCGGACGAGCCAGTTCATAGATTTGGCCCGGATCACGGCGCAAATCGCCGGCGACACGCTCGGGGCCGCGGCGAAGAAGGCCGTGAAGGCGGCGTGGAAGAAGGTTGGCGTGTGAGCGCATGCGGATCACATTCACACAATCGGGCGGGTTTGCGGGGCTCCTGAAGCACTGCCGCGTAGACACCGCCGCGCTCGAGCCCCATGAACGTACGCGGGTGGAGGCGCTCGTCGTCGCGGCTGGCTGGGAGGTGTCGTGGGAAAAGTTCTCCGAGGGCCGCGACCGCTTTCAGTATGAGATTGCGATCGAGCGCGAGACGACCGTGCGTGTGACATGCGACGATTCGTGCGTGCCCCCCGAGGCCCGGCCGCTCGTGGCGTATTTGAAGGACCGCGCGAGGTAAACCAGTTCACATGCCCGCCTGGGGATCTTTCGACGGCCGCGTGGTCGCCGCATGGCACGACGATGGCCGCGACATGACGCTCGTCGAGCGGTTTGCCTACGTCGATGCTGCGGCGGTGCGTTGGGATGCCCCGGCCGGGGCAGTCGTGAACGGTGCGAGCATCCCGCGGCCCTTCTGGTCGGTGATCGGCGGGCCGTTTGAGGGCCGCTTCCGCAACGCGTCGGTCGTGCACGACGTGGCCTGCGTGGAGCGCAGCCGGCCCTGGCGGCAGGTGCACCGGATGTTTTACGAAGCCTGCCGCTGCGGCCGCGTGAATGTCGTGAAGGCCAAGACGATGTACTACGCCGTCTACCACTTCGGCCCGCGCTGGCGGCTCGACGGCCGCACGCTCCGCGACGAAACGCCGCCTCCACCCTCGGCCCGCGAGGCGGCCGCGATCGAGGCCTGGTTTCAAACCCACGACGTCGACGCGGCTGAGATCCCCACGCTCGAGATCCGCTGACCGCGAGCCGCATCACCCGGCGGCGGCCAGGCCAGCGTCGGCGCGGTCGATTTTCGTGGTTGAGCGTATACTTCGGGCCATGCATATCGAGCGTGTGAAATATGTGATCTGGGCCGCCGACATGGATCGGGCGGTGCGGTTTTACCGCGACCTCTGCGGGGGCCGCGTGCTCAAGCAGAACAGCGTGATCGCCGAGGTGGAGATCCTCGGGTCCGTGATCGGCATCCACTCTGGTGGCGAAGGGAAGCGCACCTGGACGGGCATCAGCTTCCAGGTGCCCGACGTGGTGGCGGCGGCCCATGATGTGGTGGCCGCCGGCGGCATGCTCTCACGCGAGCCGGAGCCCGAAAACGGCGAGCCGCCGCATCTGGCGATGTGCGTCGATCCCGACGGGAATGAATTCATGCTGTTTCGGAAACGCAGCTAGCGCGGCGGCGCATGGAGACCACGCCCATGGATGGGTGGATCGCGAAGGTGCCGGAAGGCACGGCGGGCCGCGTGCATGAGCTGCTCGTGGGCCGGCGGGTCGTGGTGCGGCTCTCACGGCCGCGGCGCTCGAAGCTCGGCGACCATCGCCCGCCCGGCCGCGGCCGCACGCACCACCGGATCACGGTCAACGACGACCTCAATCCCTATGCGTTTCTCACCACGCTGCTCCATGAAGTGGCCCACCTGACGACGTGGGAGAAACTGCGGCACCGCGTGCGCCGCTATCCTCCGCACGGCCGCGATTGGAAGCGGGAATTTGGCACGATCCTCGAGCCGTTCGTGGCTGCCGAGCTTCTGCCCGACGACATCGCGACGGCCCTGGCGACGTTTATGCGCAACCCCGCCGCGGCGAGCTGCAGCGATCGCGGGCTCGTGCTCGCGCTCGCGAAGTACGACAGTCCGGACGCCGGACGGCACCGCGTCGAAGACCTGCCGCCGGGCAGCGTGTTTCGCGTCGAGACCGGCCAGGTGTTTCGCCTGGGGCCCAAGCTCCGCAGCCGCTATCAGTGCTTCGAAGAACGGAGCGGCCAGGAATACCGCGTGCACGGCCTGAGCCGCGTCGTGCGCGTGGTGTAGGACAGGCTTCAGCCTGTCTTACAAGCCGTTATTGGCCCCGGGTCTGCCGGCGACGGACGGAGTTGCCGTAGACATGCAAGGGCCGATACGGCCGCTTCTCGATCGGCGTGCCCTTGATTTGCTCGCGCTCGGCCCCAAACGTGACCACGCGCGGGTCGAAGCCTGTCTGGCGCGCAGCGTGCACCGTCTCGGGGAGTGAGACCGCAAGTGCGGCGACGACGGTGGGGAGAAGGAGCAGTGTTCCTCTGGAGATCATGGCAGTGATGAGGGGGAGAGTACGTGGACTCTTTTCGTGATCGTCGGCCAGGCCGTTTTTTTTTCGTGGCACGGGCGCGAGGCACGACGGACGGCATATCCGGCATGCGTGGACGGGCGTCGGCACGGCGCTGCCCCCTCGAGAGAGGAGTGCTCGTCGGCATCGCCGGCACGACCCGTTTGCTGCACGCGCCGGAGCATTGCCGTATGCTGGCAACGAGCTGCCGCCCGATATGGCGATGGCGTGACGCAACCACGAGGTGAGCATGCGACGAGCGTTTTGGTTGACGGTGATCTTTGTGGGCATCGCGGGCCCCGCGGCGGCGGCCGACGGCATCGAGGCCGACCTGCGCACGGCAACGGCGGCCTACGCAGACGCCTACAACAAGCGTGACTACCCGGCGCTCGCCGCCCAGTGGACGGAGCGAGCCGAGCTCGTGGAGGGCGGGGCCCGCGTCGCCGGCCGCGACGCGATCGTGGCCTCGATCCGGGGCTGGCTCGAACGCCATCCACAGGCCAAGCTGGCCGTGACCGTCACCGACGTCGACCACGTGGCCGGGCCGCTGGCCCGCGTGCGTGGCAGGCTCGTGTTTACGAAAAAGCCGGGTGACAAGCCCGTTGAATCGCCGTTCGAGAGCCTGCGGGTGCTCGAGGACGGCACGTGGCGGATCGCCGAATCGCTCGTGGCCCCGAGCCCCGCGGCGGCGCTCGACGACCTCGCCTGGCTTGTGGGCAGCTGGCAGGCGACCGACGCCAAAGAGGGCACGACTGTCACCCTGACCTACGAAAAGGCCGTCGGCGGCCACGCACTCGTCGGCCGCACGAAGATCGTGCCCAAGCAGGGCACCACGATCGAATCGCTCGACGTGACCCACGCCGACCGGGCGACCGGGCTCGTGCGGTCGTGGCTCTTCGACTCGACTGGGGCCCGCGGCGAGGGCGTGTTTTCGTCCGACGGCACGACCTTCAACCGCACGTTCGTGGGCACGCCCGCCGACGGCTCTGGCCGCACGGCCTGGACGCAGGTGATCGTGCCGGGCGGCGAAGGCCGGTTCACGCTCCAGTCGATCGACCGCACGCTCAATGGCGAGCCCCTCCCTGACAATCCCCCGCTGCATTTCCGACGCAAGTAGTGACAGAGCTCCAGCTCTGTCGAACCCCTTCGAGGACCCCGCAATGCGCTACCGTCTCACCACGCTCGTCGCCCTCTGTGCGCTCGCCTTGAATCACGGCGCCACCGTCGCTCACGCCCACGGCGGCGGGGGCGGGCACGGCGGCGGATTCGGTGGCGGCGGTGGCCACATGGGCGGATACGGCGGCGGCATGCACGAGATGGGCGGCGGCTTCTCGGGCGGTGGCCGCGACTTCGACGGCGGGCGCGGATTCGACGGCGGGCGCGGCTTCGACGGCGGCGGGATGCGCGACTTCGACGGCGGGCGGTCGTTTGATGGAGGCAGGGCGCTCGACGGTGGGCGGGCCCTCGATGGCGGACGAGCCCTCGACGGTGCCCGCGACTTCGGCGGCCTCGATGGCGGCCACTTCGCCGGCGAGCACACGCTCTCGAAGGCCGACTTCCAGCGGATCGCAAATCAGGGGCTCGACCGCGGCATCGGCAGGGATGCGCTCGGCCGCGACGGGCTCGCGGGCGGCGCCGTGCGGCCGTACACGATGAACAACCTCGCCAATCGGGGCAACATCGTGCGGAACAACTTCTACCGGGGCGGCTGGTATGGCGGCCGCGGCTGGTATGGCGCCCACTTCGGCGCCTGGTGGCCGGGCGGATGGTGGGGCGGCTTCGGCTGGGGCATGGGCGCAGGCCTGCTCACGGGCCTGGCCTGGAGCGACCTCGCCGGCTGGGGCGGCTACGGCGCCCCTGTCTCCTACAACTACGGCACGAACGTCTGCTACCAAGACGACGGCGTGTATGTGCAGGGGGATCGCGTGGGCAGCGCAGCCGACTACGCCCAGCAGGCCTCCGCGCTCGCCGCCCAGGGCGGCGGCGACGCGAAGATCGCAGCCGACGACCAGTGGCGGCCGCTGGGCGTGTTTGCGATGGCCCGTTCCGAGGAGACGAACCCGAGCACGTTTCTGAGCCTCGCGATCGACAAGAACGGCCTGTTGCGCGGCACGTATTACGACGCCGTCTCCGACTCCACGCAAAACATCACCGGCAAGGTCGACAAGAAGACGCAGAAGGCGGCCTGGACGATCGGAGACAAGAAGACGCCTGTGTATGAAGCAGGGCTCACGAACCTGCTGGGCCAGCAGACGACGATTCTCGTCCACCGCGACGACGGCAAGGCGGGCGACGGCAAGGTGGAACAGATGGTGCTCGTGCGCGTCGACGACAAGGCCGGAAAGGGCGACGCCAAGCCCGACGCCAAGACCGATGTCGACGGTGACGCTTCGTGAGAGTGATCGCAGCAACGCTGGCCGTTGCATGTCTTGCCGCGGCCGCGGCAGCCGAGCCCGGCACCTGGCTCGACCTCACGCACCCGTTCGACGCCGCCACGATCTATTGGCCGACCGAGAAGGGCTTCGAGTTCGACCCGGGCACCAACGGCCCCACGGCCAAGGGCTACTACTACGCCGCCAACCGGTTCACGACCGCCGAGCACGGCGGCACCCACCTCGACGCGCCGCGGCACTTTTCCGCGACGGGGCAGACGAGCGACGCGATTCCTGTCGATCGCCTCGTGGGCGACGCCGTCGTGATCCACGTGACGAAGCAATGTGCCGCCGACTCCGTGTACGAGGTCACGCCTGACGATCTCGTGGCCTGGGAGGCCGCCCACGGCCGGCAGCTTGTCGACGTGATCGTGCTCGTGCGCACCGGCTGGGCGGCCAAGTGGGGCGATCGCACCGCATATCTCGGCACGGGCGAGACCGGGCCCGCCGCGGTGGCTAAGCTCCGCTTTCCGGGCGTGTCACCGCTCGCGGCGAAATGGCTCGTCGAGCACCGGCGGATCAAGGCGATCGGCATCGACACGGCGAGCATCGACCACGGCCCCTCGACGCTCTTTGGTGCCCACGTCGCGTTCTGCGGGGCGAACATCCCGATCTTCGAGAACGTGGCGGCCCTCGACCGATTGCCCGACACGGGGGCGTTCGTGGCCGCCCTCCCGATGAAAATCGCCGGCGGCAGCGGCGGCCCGCTGCGGATCGTCGCCCGCCTGCCGTAGCGGGTAGACTCCCGGACCCCATCCCAGGAGACATCCCATGGCCGGCAAGAAGATCGTGATGAAAACAGGCGAGGCGCTCGCGGAGGCCGACGAGGCGTGGAGCGCGGCGGAGCCGGAAGTGGTGATCGGCGAGCTCGACGGGCCCGTGGGCTACGCAATCGCGAACCTCATCGGCGACCAGGTGAAGGGCCACACCCGCGTGTGGGCCATCCTGAATAGCGATGTGCAGGTGCGGCCAGCCACGCTGATGGTGAGCAAGTACACGGCCCCCAATGCCCGCTATACGAACATCCTCATGGGCACCGTGCAGGCGGCGATCGCCAACGCCGTGCTCGATAGCGTGCGCGAGGGATACATCCCGAAGAACAAGGTCAACGACATCGGGATCATCGTGGCGGTATGGCTCGATCCCTCGGCGGCCGACGCGAAGACGAAGATCGACCACGAGGTGCTCTTCAAGACGCACCGCGAGGCCACGTTGAGCGCGATCCGCAAGGCGATGACGAATGAGCCCTCGATCGACTGGCTCCTCAAGAACCAGAAGAAGGTGGGGCACTACTTCCACGAACTCGCCGTGAAGGGAGACCTGTAAGGCGGGCGGGGAAAGTTGCCCCATAACGCCGATGTCAGGAAGTATGAAGAAATCGATTGAAGACGCGTACCGACTCGCCCAAGACCAGTACGACGTGCTCGGGGTCAACACGGCTGCGGCGCTCGCGGCGCTCGAGAAGATTCCCGTCTCGCTCCACTGCTGGCAGGGGGACGACGTGGGCGGCTTCGAACACGATGGGGGGGCGCTCGGCGGCGGCCTGGCTGTGACGGGCAACTACCCCGGCCGTGCCCGCACGCCCGACGAACTGCGGGCCGATCTCGCCAAGGCCCTCTCGCTGATCCCGGGCCGGCATCGCGTCAACCTCCACGCCTTCTACGGGGAGTTTGGCGGCAAGAAGGTGGACCGCGACGCGATCGAGCCGGCGCACTTCCGAGGCTGGATCGAGTGGGCCACGAGCCAGAAGATCGGCCTCGATTTCAATCCCACCTGCTTCGCGCATCCAAAGGCCGCCGACGGCTTCACGCTCTCGCACGCCGACGCTGGCGTCAGGAACTTCTGGATCGAGCACTGCCGACGGAGCCGTGAGATCGGCGCTGCGATGGGCAAGGCCCTGGGCACACCGTGCGTGACCAACGTATGGGTGCCCGACGGCTTCAAGGACACGCCGGCCGACCGGCTCGCCCCCCGCGTGCGGCTCGCCGAGTCGCTCGACGAGGTGTTCAAGACGCCGCTGCCGCCCGAGCATGTGCTCGACGCCGTGGAGCCGAAACTGTTCGGCATCGGCACCGAGAGCTGCACGGTGGGGTCTGCCGAGTTTTATCTCGGCTACTGCATCACGCGCCAGAAGCTGCTCTGCCTCGATTCCGGCCACTTCCATCCCACCGAGACGATCAGCGACAAGATCTCGAGCGTGCTCCTCTACCTGCCCGAGATCCTGCTCCATGTGAGCCGTGGCGTGCGCTGGGATTCCGACCACGTCGTGACGCTCGGCGACGATCTCCTGGCGATCGCCCGGGAAATCGTGGCCACGGGCGAGCCCGAGCGGGTGCACATCGGCCTCGACTACTTCGACGCCAGCATCAACCGCATCGCCGCCTGGGCGATCGGCACGCGCAACCTGCTCAAGGCGCTGCTCGTCGGCCTGCTCGAACCGTGCCGGATTCGCGAGGCGGAGGCGGAGGGCGACTTCACGGCCCGGCTCGCTCTCCAGGAGGAGGCGAAGGCTCTTCCCTGGAACGCCGTGTGGGATTTCTACTGTGCGTCGCACGGCGTGCCCGTGGGGGCGGCGTGGCTCGACGACGTGAAAGCGTACGAACGCAACGTGACGGGGAAACGGACATGAGTACAACAGCTGCCCTCGACGACATCGACACGACCACCTCGCGGGCCGCGAGCGAATACGAGCGCGAGCGGGTGCCCGACTCCGCCCTCAAGGGGCCGAGCGCCTTCTGGGGGATGTATGCCGGCGAGCACACGGCCGGCACGGAGTTCATGATCGGGCCCTTGTTTGTGGCCTGGGGCGCCGACGCCATGAGCCTGATCGTGGGCCTGCTCGTGGGCAATCTGCTCGCCGTCCTCACGTGGCGGTATCTCACGGCCACGATCGCCTGCAGCGAGCGGCTCACGCTCTACTACAAGATGGAGAAGATCGCGGGCCGCGGGCTCGTGACGCTCTACAACCTCGCCAACGGCCTGCTCTTCTGCTTCCTCGCCGGCTCGATGATCACGGTGTCGGCGACGGCGGTGGGGCCGTTCTTTCCACCCGGCACGATCACGATGCCGACATTCGAATCGACGATGCCCACGGGGGCGGCCTGGATCGCATCGTGCGTCGTGATCGGCGCGGCGATGACGCTCGTGGCTCTCAGGGGCTACGGCGTCGTCGCCCAGGTGGGGCACTACGCGGCCCCCTGGATGTTCCTCGTATTTATTGCCTGCGCACTTGTCACGCTCGGCCGGCTCGGCACGACCGACGTCTGGGCGCTGCTCACGCCGCCGGCCGGCACCGAGCAGAAGATCAGTTTCCTGGGAGTCGTGTGCTTCTCGTGGTTTTGCAACGCCGCGATGCACATCGGGATGGCCGATCTCTCCGTGCTCCGGTTCGCGAAGAAGCCGAGCGCGGGCTGGGCGAGCGCCGCCGGGATGTTTCTCGGGCATTACGTCGCCTGGATCTGCGCGGCGCTCCTGCTCATCTACTGGGTGCGGCAACACGGCGTCGATCCGACCGTGGGCAAGGATCCCGGCACGATGGTGGACGACGCCGTCGGCTGGGCGGGCCTTGTGTGCGTGATCATCGCCGGCTGGACGACGGCCAACCCCACGATCTATCGGGCCGGCCTCGCCTTCCAGGGAATGATTCCGGGTATCTCGCGGACGGCGGCGACGCTGCTTGCAGGCGGCTTGTGCATCGCCGCCGGCATCTTCCCGGCGTTCGCGATGAATCTGCTCTCGTTCGTGGGGCTCTACGGCACGGTGCTCGCGCCGATCGGGGCGATCATCGTCGTCGATCACTTTCTCGCCGATCGGTTCGGCATCGAGCGCGACCCGGCCGAGCACCATGGCCTCGCCTTCAACATGAGCGTGCTCGTGGCCTGGCTCGTGCCTGTGGCGATCGCCATGTATCTCTACCGGGCCCACGACGTGTTTGCGTCATACCTGCCGCTGCCGTGCGCGGTGGCGTGCGGGGTGCTCTATGTGGTGCTGTCGAAGCGACAGACAACTGCGATCGGAGGGAAATCATGAAGACCATCGCCTGCATCTGCGGCCTCGCGGCCCTGGCTGGCACGATCGTGCCGCCGGCGCTGTTTCTCGCGAAGGCCATGCCGCTCGACGCTGTGAAGCAGATCATGCTCGCCTCGACCGTCGTCTGGTTCGCCGCCGCCCCCTTCTGGATGAAAGTCGAGTGATACAGGCTGCCGGCCGCTTTGCGGCCACGGCCCGCTCGTGCGGTGCCAGGGCAGCAGCAGAGCCGCCGAGTGTGTATCCTGTGCGGCCTGGCAAGACGGCCATCCTTCATTGGACAAAAAAGGAACCGCATCCATGATGCGCTCGATGATCGTGCGTTCGACCCCATTCCTGCTCGGCGCGTGTGCTGCCGTCGGCATGTGGAGCCCGGAAGCCTTCGCCCAGGCTGCGAACGACGCGCCGGCGTCTGCCGGCGCCGTGCCCCATCTGGCCGGCACCTACGACACCGGTTCGATCGCCTGGATGATGGTGAGCACCGCCCTCGTGTTCTTCATGATGCCGGGCCTCGCGCTGTTTTACGGCGGCATGGTGCGGGCGAAGAATCTGCTCAATATGTTCATGCTGGTCATGATCTGCGTGCCGCTGATCGCGGTGGAATGGGTCGCCTATGGCTACAACATGGCGTTCGCCGTTCCTTCGGCCATCGCGTTCGACGCCGGCAAAGGGCCCGACGGCCAGGACCTGCCGAAGCACAGCTATCTCGGCTGGGATCCGGGGCTCGTGTTCATGAAGTCGTTCGCCGAGATCAGCGTCGACGGCCCCAACGCCTACGAGCGCATCGTCACCTCGGGCGACACGGTCGAGGCGGCGCCGAACGGCGTGCCGGAACTGATGTTCGCCATCTTCCAGATGATGTTCGCCATCATCACGCCGGCCCTGATCGTGGGCGCCGTGGCCGAACGGGTGAAATTCTCGGCCTGGTGCCTGTTCACGGTGCTGTGGGCCACGATCGTCTACAACCCCGTCTGCCACTGGGTCTGGAACGTCAACGGCTGGCTCTTCCAGAAGGCGTGCTCGACTTCGCGGGAGGCACAGTGGTGCACGTGCTCGCCGGCGTGTCGGCCCTGGCCCTGCTGCTCATCTTCCCGAAGCGCCACGGCTACCCGAGCGCGCAGTTTGTGCCGCACAGCGTCGGCTGGACGCTGATCGGAGCGGCCCTGCTGATGGTGGGCTGGTTTGGATTCAACGCCGGGTCTGCGATCGCCGTCGGCAAGGACTTCCTGCCGGTGGCGGGGCCGGTCGCCGTGCTGGCCTTCGCGACGACCGCCATCGCGGGGAGTGCGGCGGCGGGCGCGTGGGCGCTCGCCGAGTGTGTGCGGTTCGGCAAGCCGACCGCCCTGGGCCTCGCGTCTGGCATGGTTGCCGGACTCGTGGCGATCACGCCGTGCGCCGGCCACGTGAGCCCGCTCAGCGCTATCATCATCGGCATCCTCGGCGGCCTCGTCTGTTTTGCGGCGGTGCAGATGAAGTCGGTGATCGGCTACGACGACTCGCTCGACGTCGTCGGCGTTCACGGCGTCGGCGGAGCCCTCGGAGCCCTGCTCGTGGGTGTGTTCTCGATGCGGCCGGTGATGGGTGGATTCGGCCAGTTGATGATCCAACTGCAAGGGCTGCTGTGGGCGGGCGGCTATGCCTTCGTCTGCACGTGGATCCTGGGCATGCTGATCGACAAGACGATCGGGTTTACGGTCGGTCGTGATACCCAGGCGCAGGGGCTCGACATCGTTGAGCACGGCGAGTCGGCCTACCACCTGACGTGATTCCGCAGCCGTGCCCTTCCAGATGAAGGTGGAGTGATGATCGTCGTGCTCACGGCCCCGGGCCACGGCTACACACTCAAGAGTCTGGTTGACGGCAGCTTCGGCTTTCCGGTGCCGCAGCTCCGGATCGCTTCGTACAGCGACTATCTCCGAGCGGGCAACGTCCCGGTGTCGCAGGCGACCCACGTGTTTACCGACATCGAGCGGCTGTCGCCCAAGCTGCTGCGGGCCGCTGCCGATCTCTATCGGCGGCTCGGTGATCTTGGGGTCCGCTGCCTGAATGATCCGGCGCGAGTGCTCAGCCGGGCCGAACTCTTGACCGTGCTCCACGATCGCGGGCTCAATCCGATTCGCGTGTATCGCGCCGACACGCTGCCACGCCCGGAGCGCTTTCCCGTCTTCATTCGCACTGAAGACGATCACGAGACGCCCGAGCCGACGCTGTATGAAAGCCAGGCGGCGCTCGATGAAGCCCTGGCACGGTTTCGGATGGGCGGCATGCCGCTCCGCGGGCTGCTGGTGATCGAAAAAGTGGATGCACCCTACTCCGGCACACTCTGGGCGAAGTGGGGCACGTGGCGGATCGGCGAGCGGATGGTCGTCGAGCACATCGCCGTCGACGACCAGTGGCTCGTGAAGCACGGCCGGCACGAGTGCCTCACGGAGGCCGTCACGGCCGACGAACTCGATGCGATCACCACCAATCGCTTCGAGCCGATGCTACGACCACTCTTCGAGATCGCCGGAATCGAATTCGGCCGAGCTGACCACGCGTTCACGCCGGCTGGGCCGGTCGTGTTCGAGATCAACACCAACCCGTTCCTCGGGGCCTATGCCGAAGATTCCTGGCCCCTGCGCAAGCAAACGCAAAAAATCGCCCGGGAGCGTCTGGCCGACGCTCTCCGGGCGATCGATATGCGATAGCGAAATCTGGCTCAGGTCGTCGCCGGGGGCGGCGGCGGGGGGGGCGGAGGCCCGAGGGGAGCAGCCATGATAATCCTCGCGTGTGGAGAGAGAGGGATTCGGCACGACGACCGGGCCGATACTCGCTCATGGTAGCGATCGGGCCCACGGGCTGTCGAGGTGCCGGTGTGAACGGCGCCCTCGCCCGTCAGCGGGCAGGGCGGAGGCCAGACTGCGTGCGGATCGTCACGCCCTGCTCGACGTCGATGAACGGCTCTTCGGCGCAATGGCGGGCGAACGCCGCCATGTACGACCGGATCTGGCTCCCGGACGGTTCGTGGGCCCTGTACCAGGGTTCGCGGCTGCCCACGAGCCGACGGCCGAGCCAGCGCATCTCCGACGCGAGGTTTTGAGAGAGATCGTCGAGTGCCCATTGCCGGCTGAGCCAGTCAGGCCAGGGCGAATCGCGCAGAAATTCTCGATAGAGGCGGTAGGCCGTGAGATCGGGGAAGAGGGGCTTGTCGTGCCCAAAGCGTTTCCAGGGCTTGTCGAAGCCGGCATAGTGCACGATGCCGGGCTCAATGATCCGGGAGAAGGCCGTCATCCAGCGCCGGGGCGGCATCATGTTCCACACCGGCGACAGCGAGGCGAAGCGGCCGTCGAGCACGCCGTTGAGGGCGTCTTCGTCGATGAGTCGGCACCGCTCAGGGTCTTCCCGAATAAAGTCGAAGCACCGGGCGGCCAGGTTGTCGGCCCGCCAGCGGGCGACGTCGATGAGCATCACGCCCGCGTTGCAATAGCGGACAGGCGGGGTCATCTTCAGCCGCGCGAAGTGGGCGGCGCCCTCCTCGGCAAGCAGCGGAGTGAAAAACAGCATGCCCCGCCGCTGCGCCGCCACGGGGCAGGCGCCGATGTCGAGCCGGAACAACTGGCTGACGTCGGCGTGGATCGTGAGATCGCAGTCGAGATACAGCAGCGAGTCGTAGTGGCCCGCAAACAGGTCGGGCAGAAGCAGCTTCACGAGCGTCGCCACGCTCAGCCGCGGGTCGATGAAGCCCACGCCGCGGTAGCGGTCGTACTCGACGTTCTCGTGCAGGAGCAGGCCGCGGGCCGCCATCCAGTCGCGGTCGCGCGGCTCCGTGGTGCCCGGCTCGGCGATGACGACAATGTCGAAGGGAATGGTGCCGGAAGCATGGCGGCGAACCGATTCGGCAACGAACAGCGCCGGCACGAGCATCCGCTTGTCGGTGCACAGCACCACGGCGTTGCGACGGGAGGCCGCGGCGATCGCGGGCTGCCCGGCTGCGGCAGCGGGCGAGGTGGTCATAGCTTCGGTGGCATGCGCTCGACCGGCGTTGCGACCCGCAGGTGCGACATATGAAGCGGGTTGCCGCTGTCTCCGGTCGGAGTTTCACCGCGCGTGTACCACTTCTGCCAGCCCTGCGCGACCGTATCGGGATCGTTCGCTGCGAGTCGCGCGTTGAATCCGAGCCGCTGCTCGCGGTAGGCCATGTAGGCCGCGGCCAACTCCGGGTTGGCTGCGATCGGCGCGATCTCGGGGCGGATCGTTTCGAGAGCCCGGTAGTTCACCGGTGTGATGAAGCAGAACGGCTCGTCGGCCTCGAACCGCACCCGCCCCGGCCGCGTGAACATCCAGTTCATCGTGAACGTGAACGACAGCCAGTCGGTCTCGACCACACCCTCCAGCGGGGCGATGCCGTCTTTGGGCCGATTGGGCACGCCGCGCACCCAGAGTGCCACGGAGGGATCGGTGCGGAAGAGATAGCCCGTCTGAAACGTGAGCACGCCGCTGCCGAAGTGCGACGAGGCGGTCCATTCGACCGGCTTGCCGTCGTCGCCTGTCACCGTGATGTCGGCGAGCTCCTTGCCGCCATTCCATTCGGCCACGATCGGGCTCGTGAGCCGCAGTTCCCAGCCCATGCTGTTGGCGATCGAGAGGGGCAGGCAGCGGTAGGCAAACCGCTGGGGCGTGGCGTCCATCCAGGCGCGGTCGGCGGCTGCTGGAACGATCGTCGGCGCGGCGTCGTGCACGCGGTAGCAGAGCAAGCTGGTCATGGGGCAGGCGGCTGAAGGATCACGGCCGGATTCCCTCAGCTCGCGCTTCGGGCTTCCTCGGATGCCTTTTTATACCGTAGCTGACCGAGGCCGCTGGCCAGATTCGGTGCCGGGCACCGTTATCCCCACGTCATGGGGTCGGTGGGGAATCCTGCAGCCTGAAAGGCTCGATGGCGGCAACATGCAGGAGTGGGCAGATGTCGAATTCGGCGGGGATGGCGTTGGCGGCGATGTCGGTTCCCACGAGGATGTCGTTTTGCAGGAGCATCGCCATCTCAGGGTGGCGAACCTCGTATTCCTTGCCGCTCGACATCACCAGCCGGAAAGGCGTGAAAGGCTGTTGCCGCAAAAGCCGGCGGATACCCTCGGGCGACATGGGAACCTCCTCTTTCGGGGACGAAGTGATCGGCAGTGTTTGTCAGGCGAATGTACGCGGTTGGCCGGTGGCTTCGAGCACGGCGAGCCAGAGATCGCCGTCGGGGGCCACCTGGTTGCGATGGCTCACGGCGAGCGTCATCGGGATGTGGACGTAGCGGCCGTGCCAGCGGCCGATCACCGTCTCGGTGCGGCCCGCGAGCGCGGCGTGGACGGCATTTTGCGCGAGTCGCAGGCAGTAGACGCTGTCATACGGGTTCGACTCCACGCTCCGGATCGCGTAGCTCGGGTCGATGTACTTGAGATTGAGCTCCATACCCGCCGCGGCGAAGCGATCGGCGATCCTGGATTTGAGAAACAGGCCGATGTCGGCGAGCTTCTTGTTGCCCGAGGCGTCGACCCCCGCCTCGCTCTCGGGCACGAGTTCCTGCCCCGCGCCTTCGGCTGCCACGATCACGGCATGGCCGCTGCGCTTGATGCGGGCGAGCAGGTGCTCGAGCAGGCCGCCCGGGCCGTCGAGGGCGAACGGCACCTCTGGAATCAGCACGTAGTTGGCATCCGATTCGGCGAGCGCAGCGTAGCAGGCGATGAAGCCTGAGTGGCGGCCCATCAACTTCACGAGGCCCACGCCATTGGGCGATGCCTTGGCCTCGACGTGGGCCGCGCGGATCGACTTCGCCGCCTCGCCGAACGCCGTCTGAAAGCCGAAGCTCTGGTCGATGTAGGGAATGTCGTTGTCGATCGTCTTGGGAATGCCCACGACCGCGATCTTCTGCCCGCGCTCAGCGACGGTCGCCGCGATCTGCATCGCCCCGCGGATGCTGCCGTCACCGCCGATCACGAATAGAGCGTTGATGTTCATCCGCTCAAGGCAGTCGACGATCTCGTGGGGATCCTGGCTGCCGCGCGAGGTGCCGAGGATCGTGCCGCCGTCCTCGTCGATGGCGCTCACGCCCGCCGGCGTAAGATCGAGCACGTCGTGGCCGTAGCGTGGAATGAAGCCCTGATATCCGTTGCGAAAGCCGTAGATCCGCTGCACTCCGTAGTGATGCGAGAGCTCCATCACGAGCCCGCGGATCACGTCGTTGAGCCCCGGGCAGAGGCCGCCGCAGGTGACGATCCCCACCCGCAGCTTCGCGGGATCGAAGAAGATGCTCTGCCGCGGGCCGGCCGGCTCGAAGCCGGGGAGCGTCTCGACCGTGCAGCCGCTCTCGGCTGCGAGGCGGGCGGTGTCGTGGAAGAACACGCGGTCGTCTTCAGCCACGTAGTGGGCCGTCGTGCGGCGCGATGCGAGCAGCGGCTTGAGCGGCGAATCGATCCGGCAGGGGCCGAGCGACTTCACGGCCAGATCGGCGGCGGTGGGCAAGAGGGCGGCTCCTATCCTGTGGTGCGCATCCCCGAGGCGATGCCCTGGACGCAGAGCCGCAGCAGGTCGCGGAGGTCGTCGTCGGGGGCCGCATCGGGGCCGGCGGCCGCCCGCCGCCGCATGAATTCGATCTGGATGAGGTTCAGCGGATCGATGGACGGGTTGCGGGCCTCGATCGACCGCTGAAACCAGGGCGTGGTGGCGAGCAGTTCGCCGCCGCCGACGATGTCGAGGATCGCCTGCCGCGTGCGGTCGCGCTCGGCCGCGATCCGCTGCCAGATGCGGCGGCGCACGTCGCCGTCGGCCGTGAGCTCCGCATACCGCTGCGCGATGTACATGTCGGCCTTGGCGAGCGCGAGCGTGGCGTTGTCGATCGTGGCCTGGAAGAAGGGCCACTGGCGATACATGTCGCAGATCGATTGCCAGGCGTGGCGGTCGTCGTATTTCACGTCGGTGAGCGCCGTGCCGAGGCCGTACCACGCCGGGATCATGCACCGGCTCTGCGTCCAGGCGAACACCCAGGGAATGGCCCGCAGGTCATCGAGCGTGCGCTCGCCGCGGCGGCGGGCGGGCCGCGAGGCGATGGGCAGGGTTTCGATGTCGTCGATCGGCGTGGTCTGCGAGAAATACTGGATGAACCCCGGCTCGTCGACGAGCTCGCGGTAGGCGGCGTACGACCGGGCCGCCATCCGCTCCATGAGGGCCGCCCACTCAGCCCGCGGCTCCGACCGCCGGCCGCTCGAGGCCACGAGCGTGGCCCATGACACCTGTTCGAGATGCCGGCAGGCGATGTCGGTGTCGTCGTAGCGCTCGGCGAGCACCTCGCCCTGCTCGGTGAGCCGCAGGCTGCCGTCGAGCGTTTCGGCGGGGAGCGAGAGGATGCCGCGGGCCGCGGGCCCGCCGCCACGGCCGAGCGAGCCACCGCGGCCGTGGAAGAACGTGAGCGCGACGCCGTGGGCCGCAGCTGCCGCATGCAGCCGGCTCTGCGCGGCCTGCAGGCCCCAGCAGGCGGCGAGATACCCGCCGTCTTTCGTGCTGTCGGAGTAGCCGACCATCACGATCTGCCGCTGGACTCGGCCGGCGAGGTGCTCGGCATAGGCCGGGGTGTCGAGAATCGTGGCGAGCGTCTCATGCGCATGCTGGAGGTCGTTGATCTTTTCGAAGAGCGGGACGATCGCGATGTCGGAGGCTGCGACGGGCTCACCCCGATCGGCCGCCTGCTTCTGCGCCCAACGCCACAGCCAGAGCACGCAGAGCACGTCGGCGGGAGAGCGAGTCAGGCTCACGATCGCCCCGCCGAGGCAGTCGGAGCCAAACCGCACGCTCGCCCGGTGCAGTAGTTCGAAGAGTGCGAGCGTGTCGGCCGCGAGGGGCTCGAGGCCGGCCGTCGGGATCGCACCGACCTTGCCGAGCGACGTGGTGAGCACCCGCACCTTCGTGGCCTCGCCGTCGCCCGCGAGGGCGGCCGCATCGGGCACGCCCGCCGCGCCGAGGATCGCGGCCATGATCTTCTGATAGGCGCGGGCATCCTGGCGGACGTCGAGCTTCGTCATGTGGAGGCCGAACGTGCGCACGAGGTCGAGCCAGCGCCGCACGGGCGAATCGTCGGAGAGGCCGTGGTCGCGATCGAGGCACTCGACGAGCGCGGCGACATCCGCCTCGAACTGGGCACTCGACGTGTAGGCCCCGGGCAGGAGCGGATCGGCGAGGCTCGCCGCGGCGGAACACTCGAGGCGGAAGTGGATCATCCGCAGCCAGCGGCGGTAGGCCTCGTGGGCCGACGAGCCCTCGAGCACCGCCCGCAGGTCGGGCCATTCGGCGGCGAGCGCCGCCAGCCGGCGCTCGAGCGGATCGGCGCCGTGGGCCTCGCGGAGCGACGTGGTGAGCATGTCGTGCAGCCGGGTGCACCAGGCGAGGTGGGCGTCGATCGCCGCCGCCCGCAGGCGGAGGAGCGTGCGCTCGGTGACGTCGGCCGTGACGAAGGGATTGCCATCGCGATCGCCTCCCATCCACGAGCCAAACGTGAGGAAGGGAGGCACGCGAAACACGTGGCCCGGGAAGGCGGCCGCGAGGCCTCTCCGCAGCGACTCGTGCACCTGCGGCACCGCGTCCCACAGCCGGGGCATGATCGACAGGCCCCGCTCGACCTCGTCGAGCACCGTGGGCCGCGAGCCCTTCAAGAATTCGGTTTCCCAGAGAATCGCCAGCTCGCTGCGGAGCTGGCTCTCGTGCTCGGCCCGCTCGCGGGGCAGAAGATCGTCGCGGTCGAGGGCCTGCAGGCTCTGCCGCATGCGGCGGAGCTTGGCCCGGATCGAGCGCCGCTTCGCCTCGCTCGGGTGAGCCGTAAACACGAGCTCGATCGCGAGCCGATCGAGCGCAGCCTGCACTTCGACGGCCGAAAGGCCCGCCGCTGCGAGCTCGGCAATGCCGGCGCCGAGCGACTCGCCCAGGGGCTGCGGCGACTTGAGCCGCTCGCGGTCGCGGAGCACGCGGGCCCGCTGCCGGTCTTCCGCGATGTTCACGAGATCGAAAAACGCGGACAGCGCCCGCGTGACGACGCGGGCCTGGGCCACGTCGAGGGACTCGATCCGGGCGGCAAGAGCCCGCTCGGCATCGTGGCCACCGGCCCGGCGCTCACGGGCCAGCCGGCGAATGTCGGCGACGAGGGCCGACGCGTCGGCCCCGGCCAACTCCACGATCACGGAGTCGAGCTTGCCATCGAGGAGGCGCACGTCGCGCCGGAGAAGATCGTCGTTGACCACGGGGTGCAGATCCTGGAAGAACCGCCGCGGTGGATGCTACCCGAAGACGGTCCGCTTGGCGACGGGCCACCAGCCAGGCTGGTCGAGGCCACGGTAGGGCGAGTCGGCCGGGAGGGCCTGCACGAGGTGCGCGTGGGCCGCCTCGAGGTTGTGGTAGGGGAGCGACGGGAAGAGGTGATGCAGGGCGTGGTATTTGATCGAGAACGGGAAGAAGAGCCACGTGAGCGGGTCGCGGCCGGTGAAGTTGCAGGAGTCGAGGATGTGCGACTCGACGTCCACCGGGCTGCCGTCGCCCGCGAAGTGGTGGTCGGCCAGTTGCCGCATCTGGTTCATTACGAACGTGGTCAGGCCGAGCAGGTAGAGCAGGGGGATGCGGCTCGGCGGGGCGATGCCGGCGTACACGGAGAGCGGGATGAAAGCCGCCCGGACGAAGCACAGGAGCTCGACAGCCGTGATCGCCCGGCGGTCGAAGTCGGTGATCCGGCGGCTGTACTCGCGATTGAGCGTGAGCGAGCTGGCATGCTCGAGCACCCACTGCCGCAGCCGCGGATGCAGGAACGTGAGCGGGGCGAGCAGAAACCGGAGAAAGACGAGGAACGGAAACACGAGCATGTGGAGGCCGTAGCCGAGGGCACTCCGCCAGTCGCCCCCGTGGAGCACGTTGGCGACGTACTCCGGATCCTCCGGGGTACCGTACATCCGCTGGCTGTGATGGTCGCGATGGTGCCGCGTGAAGAACGGCGACGGCGTGAGCGTCATCACTCCCACGAGCAGATTCCAGGCCACCTTGAAGGCCCGCATCTCGTGGTGGCCGAGATGGCAGACTTCGTGCACGAGCGAGCCGAGGCGGTAGAGCCAGAACACGGCGATCGGGAAGGCGACGATCTGCGGCCACGACCCCAGGGGCGACATGAGATAGACCGTGGCCGCCGAGTAGGCGAGCGTGAGGGCGAGGATGAAATCGGCCCAGTAGCGGAGTGGACTGACCTTGAAGAAGTCGACCGGCGCGTCGCGCATCACCAGGCGGGCGTCGCGCACCCAACCGGGCGCCTGCGGCTCGTGGGCCGGGTCGAGATCGAGGGGCGCCTCCGACGACGTGGCAACGGCCTGCATGTGCGACTCCTTTCGCTCAACTGACGGTTTCGAGCCTCGCCAGCAGACCACAAGCGGGCAAGCCTGCAAACCCCAGTTGGAGGACAGGCTTTAGCCTGCCGCCCCACGACAGGCTGAAGCCTGTCCTCAAGACCTACAAGAGGGCTTTCATCTCGCGCACGGCCTGCGTGAGGCCGACGAGCACGGCGCGGGCCACGATCGAGTGGCCGATGTTGAGCTCACCCATGCCTTCGAGCCGGGCCACGGGCACGACATTGCGATAGGTGAGACCGTGGCCGGCGTTGAGGCCGAGCTTGGCCTGCCGCACCATCGCCGCCCCGCGGGCGAGCTCCACGAGCTCATCGTGCCTGGCCTTGTCGGTCGCAGCGTTGGCGTATGCGCCGGTGTGCAGCTCGACGGCGGCCACGCCGAGATCCACGGCGGCGTCGATCTGCGCCGAACTCGGATCGAGAAACAGCGCGACGGCGATGCCGGCGTCGTGGAGCCGCCGCACCGCTTCGGCCGTGGCCGCCCGATGGGTGACGACGTCGAGGCCGCCCTCTGTCGTGATCTCCTCGCGCTTTTCAGGCACGAGCGTCACCTGATCGGGCTTCACCCGGCAGGCGATCTCGATCATCGCCGGGGCGATGGCCGCTTCCAGATTGAGCTTCACCTGCACCGTGCGGCGCAGCACTTCGACATCGCGATCCTGGATATGCCGCCGGTCTTCGCGGAGGTGCACGGTGATCGCATCGGCGCCGCCGAGCTCAGCGAGCGCCGCCGCCCACACGGGATCGGGCTCGATCGTGCGCCGGGCCTGACGGACCGTGGCGACGTGGTCGATGTTGACGCCGAGTGTGGCCATAGCTGGAGGACTCCGGGGGGCGGGAGCCCTCCAGCGTGGCCTGACTACTCGCTCTTTTTCAAGAGCACGATCGAGTTGCCGCGGGGCGTGCGCACTTGGAGGAGGATACCGTCTTCGGCCGACTCTTTCTCGATCGCCGCGGCAAACTCGCCGACGCTCGTCACCTGCTTGTGGCCGAGCTTGCGGATCAAGACGCCGGGGCCGATGCCGGCACGGGCCGCGATGCCGTCGGGATCGACCCGATCGACGAGCACGCCCTCGAAGCCCTCGTAGGCATCTTCGGGCACCGAATTCTTGTCGCGCACCTCGAGCCCGAACGCCTCGGCGTAGTAGGTCTCTTCCACGCCCGGGCCCTTGTTGAGCCCGCCGCCGCCGGTGCGGGCCACCTTGTCGGGCAGCGGCTTCACCGACACCGAGAGTTCGACCGGCTTGCCGTCGCGGAGCACGGCCACTTTGTGCTTCTGGCCGATGCCGGACCGCTCGACGACCTCTTGCAGCGACCGCGGCCCATCGACCGGCGCGCCGTCGAAGCCCACGATCACGTCGAGCTCTTGCACGCCCGCCTCGGCCGCCGGCGTGCCAGGCATCACTTCCGTGACGAGCGCGCCCTTTTTGTCTTTGACGCCGAGCTTGGCAGCCATTTCGCCATTGATGGGGCTGATCGAGACGCCAAGATAGCCGCGTTCCACCTCACCCTTCGCGATGAGTTGCCCGCTCACCCACTTCGCGAGGTTGATCGGGATCGCGAAACCCACGCCCTGATAGCCGCCGCTGTTCGAGGCGATGGCCGTGTTGATGCCGACCACCTCGCCGGCCAGGTTCACGAGCGGGCCGCCTGAGTTGCCGGGATTGATCGCCGCGTCGGTCTGCAGAAACTTCGCCCGGCGAATGCTGCCGAGCTCGCGGCCCTTGCCGCTGATGATGCCGGCGCTGACGGTCGTCTCGAGTTCGAAGGGATTGCCGATCGCGATCACCCAGTCGCCGATTTCGAGCTTGTCGGAATCGCCGAGCTTGGCGACGGGCAGGTCCTTGGCGTTGACGAGCCGGACCACCGCCAGATCGCTCTCAGGATCGGTCTTGATCTCGGCGGCCTTAAACTCACGGCCGTCGGGCAGTTCGACGGTCACCTCGTCGGCGCCCTCCACCACGTGGTTGTTGGTGAGCACGATGCCAGCCGCATCGACGATCACGCCCGAGCCCACGCCCGACCGGGGCCCCATGCCGCCCCGCGGGCCGAAGTCGAAGCCTTCCGGAAGGCCGTCCTTGAAAAAGTCTTCGAACGGGGTGCCTTTAAACGGGTTTTCACCGCCGCCCTGCCGCTGCTGCTGCTGCTGACCGCGGCCTTGGGCGGGCTTCGCCTTGGCCTCGCTACGCACGACCACCACGCTCGGCGTGGCATTTTCGGCGGCGTGGCGGAATGCCTTCGAGAGCGCCGTGGCGTGCGACATCGCCTCGGCCGTGGCGGCTGATTCTTCGGCGTGTGCAGATGTGGCGAGGGCCGCCAGCGGAGCGACGACGAGCACCGGCAGGAGGCACGTGGGCACGAAACGGCGGGTGGGAGTGCGGAACATGCGTGATGAATCCTGGGGTTGGCGGTGGCCTTACGGACATGATAGACGGCCGCGTATCGGTCAGTACGCAGGCCGCCCCGGGCCTGTTCGAACGGCGTGGATAGGCCGGGAGCAGTTTGACATTTTCGCGGGTGCGGCCGTATTTTTTCCCTGGAAAACCAGGACGTGGGCATGGCAAAACGCGAGTCCCGCCAACTCTCCGAGCCGGCGGTCGACGTGGCGGAATGCCAGCGGCGGATCGCCTACGAATTTCGGGATCCGGGCCTGCTCTTGTCGGCCCTGACCCACGCCTCGGGGGCCCAGCATCGCCTGGCCTCCAACGAGCGGCTCGAGTTTCTCGGCGACGCAATCCTCGGATTCGTGGTCTGCGAGATGCTCTATCGGCTGTTTCCCGATTCGCTCGAAGGGGATCTCACGCGAATCAAGTCGGTGGTGGTGAGCCGCGAGACGTGCAGCCGGGTCAGCGAGCAGCTCGGCCTGCTCGAATTCTTGATCGTGGGCAAAGGGCTGGCGTTGCACCAGCCCGTGCCGCAGTCGGTGCTCTCCGATCTGTTCGAGTCGGTCGTGGCGGCGATGTATCTCGACGGCGGCCTAGAGCCGGTGCGACGGCTTGTCGAGCGGCTCGTGCAGCCGGAAATCAACGCCGTGGCCGCCGGCGTGCAGGGGTCGAATCACAAGTCGATTCTCCAGCAGCTCGCCCAGCGCGACTTCGGCGTGACGCCGACCTACGAGGTGGTCGACGAGGCCGGCCCCGACCACAGCAAGAGCTTTCACGTGTCGGCGCAGATCGGCAGCCGGTCGTACACCCCAGCGTGGGGCCGCAACAAGAAAGAGGCCGAGCAGCGGGCCGCGTCGAACGCGCTCGCCGAACTCCAGGCAGCCCGCCCCGCGGAGGAATGACCGCCGATGGACGACTTCGTGGAACCGCTCGGGATGCGGGTGCTGATCCGCAAGGACGAAAGCCGGCAGCGCACCCGAGGCGGGATCGTGCTCCCAGACCAGGCCGAGATTCCCACGATCACCGGCCGCGTGGTCGAGGTGAGCCTGCAGGTGGAGCGCGACGCCGATTTCCCGATCGCGAAGTACGACAAGGTGCTGTTTCACCCCAAGAACTCGATCCCCGTGGATTTCGAGCAAGACAATCTGCTCTACGTGGTGCCGATCGAGGATGTCGTCGCCGTGTTTCGCAAGTCGGATTCACCCCAACGCCGCCGCAAGCCCGATCAGGACAAGGACCAAGACAGCGATCAGGACAAGCAGCCGGGCGCTGGCGAGTGATCTCCGGCGCTCACGGGGTTTCCTGGGCGTCTTCGGCTGCGGGGCGAATGCAGAGCACGAGCCACGCCGAGAGGGCCGCGAGCGCCGCGAAGCCGCCGAAGATGAGCGGCATCGGCACCTGGCGGTCGCGGAGCCAGCCGAAGCCGACGTCGGCGAGCCCGCCGCACGAGATGCTGGCGAGATTCATGAGGCCGTAGCCGGCCGCCCGTTGGTCGGGCCGCACGATCTGCGAGAGAATCGGCATGTTGTTGATGTCGAAGAGTCCCCAGCCGACGCCGAACAGCATCAAGAAGAAGATCGCCAGCGGCAGCGACTTTGTGCCCACCACGATCCCCACGCCCAGGAGCGCGGGAATGATCGCCGCCATGCCGAGGGCGCTCACGTAGACGCGGCCCCGGTCGCTGGCGTGCATCCAGCGGTCGGCCAGCCAGCCGCCGAGGATGGCGCTTGCGATCGCAGCAGCCTGCCACCAGATCACGGCGCTCACGCCCGCGATGCCCTGCGTGAGGCCGAGGTCTTTTTGCAAGACGCTCGGCATCCAGTCGCGGATCACCCAGCCGGCGATCGCCGGCAGCGTGAAGTAGGTGAGCAGGAGCCGGTACGACGGATTGCGGAGGAGCGAGGCCCACGAGGCGAGCGGTGACTCGGCCGAGCGCCGCACGGTCGGGGACGTGTTGTGCGGTTCGGCCAGCAGAAACAGGAGCGGCACCGCGTAGACCACGCCCACGAGGCCGATCGTCGAGAATCCCCACCGCCAGCCGAGGCTCGGGCTGTCGGCGACAAAGCCACCGAGGCTGCCGAGCATCACGCCGAGGTAGATGCCGATCTGGTGGATGCCGACGGCCCGCGACCGCGTGGCCGAGGCGTGATGATCGGCGATGAGGGCGAGCGCCGTGGGAATATAAAACGCCTCCGCGAGGCCCATCGCGGCCCGCGTGGCGAGCAGGTGGTCGTAGGTCGTCGCGTGCCCCGTGGCCCAGGTGACAGCCGACCAGGCGAACAGGCTCGCGCAGATGATCAAGGGCTTGCTGAAGCGGTCGGCCACGAGCCCGGCGAACGGGCTGGCCAGGGCGTAGGTCCACTTGAACCAGGCGAGCATGTGGCCCCACTGCTCCTGGCTCTCGATGCCGGAAACGTCGCCCATGATCGACCGCTGCATCGTGGCCACGAGCTGGCGGTCGAGATAATTCAGCAGCGCCACCGGCACGAGCAGGCCGACGACGAGCCAGGCGGAACGAGGCATCGGCAGGAAGGCCCGGGGGCGGTTGCTGGACGGGAAAAACAGCTCGTGAGCAGCAGCGGCTTCGCGATCCTCGTCAGGGGGCCAGATAGGCGATCGGCTCGGAGGGCTTCAACTCGTCGCTGATGTCGCCGGAAAGCTGGTAGGCCTTCTCGCCTTCCAGGGCGACCGACCGGATGCCCGAGCCGGGGGCGAAATCGATCTTCGTCAGGTCCACGCCGACGACATAGGGGCTCAAGGCGCTCTCGAAGTAATAGACCCGCCGCCCGTGGTCGAGCACCGTGCGCCAGTAGGTCGGAGCGATGTTCGGATGCTCGGGATCGGGCGCGCCCCAGGGCACCGACACGTTGCGCATCACGCTCATCACGCCGGCCACCTGCTTGCGGGGATCGGTCTCCGCATCGCCGAGCCGCTTGAGGTAGTAGCTGGCCCGCACGAAGCGGTCTTCCGACTGATGCGAGCCTGGCAGCACCCTCGCCCCGTCCATCCGCTCCCAGTAGCGATTGAGCGTGAGTTGCTGCTCGAAGACGGGGCTATTGGTCATCACCTGATGGGCGCGAGCGTGGTGGATCACCGGCCTGCCCGCGATGTATTCGATGATCGCCGAATCGCCAGAAGCATCGGTGACGGAGAGGTGGATCGTCGGATGCCCCGCGCCGCCCGGGCCGAAGTTTGCGGGCACGATGTAGAGCGGGTCTTTCTTGAAGTCGGCCACCACCTCCGCGACCGTCGCGTAGCGGCTGAGCACGTACGGCACCCACGCGCCCATCGAGATCTTCGGCTTGGGCGGGGAGGGCTCCTTCCCGAAATCGGCCTCGGCCAGATAGAGCAGGTTGGCCCCCAGCCCCTTTTCGTTGAGCCCGTCGAACGCACCGTCGATCGGCCCGCCCGGCGTCATCGATCCGGCTGCAACGACGGTGCCGTAGCGGCTCTCCCACTCCAACCCGCCGCGGATGCCGACGTTCTTCGTGCCGCGCGGGATCACGTAGAAGTGCGTGTTGAAGTCGTAGGGCCAGTCCATCGACCGCCCGGTGATCACGCTGCCGTCGCGGCCGAGCCACGTGGCGCGGGAGCAGGCGGACACGCTCGAGGACCCGTGGGCCACGACGAGCGCGAGCACCAGGAACGATGAGATCACTGTCCGAGTGATCATGATGAGCTTTCTCTGAAGAGATTGAGGAGGAAAATGGAATGTGATGGTTCGTTCATTTCTCCGACTCGGCTTCACGGCCGAGCTCCTGGTCGATCAGGATCAGACCGTGCCCGTCGCCACCGACGAGCATGAGCCTGTCATGCACGTCGTCGGCCTCGGCGGTGTCGGCGATCTGCTGCGGCACGAACTGGGTCAGAAAGCTGTGCGTGAGGTGGTCCTTGTGTTCGTCGGCCAGATTGATCAGGTCGTCCATCCGCTGGAGAAGGATGTGCTCCTGTGTGCGAACCATGTCAAACGCCGCGACGGGACTCTCCCAATCGCACGTCGGGGCCTGGATCGTGCCGAACTGCGCCTGGTAGTCGCGGTCGTTGAGGTAATCGACGAACAGGTTCATGTGCGTGAGTTCACCGTGGGCCTCGCCGCGGAACCAGGCAGCCATGCCGGTCAGCCCGCGGACATTGGCCCACGAGGCGAGCGAGAAATAGAGGAATGCCGCGGAGGCCTCGATCTTGATCTGCTCGTTGAGCGCTGCGGCAACTTTATCGTTGAGGGATTTGCGGAAACTCATGACTGGCTCTCCTGGAAGGCATCGGGTTCGAAGGTGGCGGGGACGGGCTCAGGTGGGCCGCCGTCAGCGCACGCTACCATGTGCGCGAGACGCTCGCCAAGTGCTCCGTGGCAACGCACGTTGAGCGGCATCGCGCCACAGGGCCGATGGCCTATCGAACCTCGGCATCATCTCCCTCACTTCACAACCAACCCCGGCGTTGTCACGGTCACGCGTTGGAAGCGACCCGGTGAGGCTGCCTTTCAGACCCGCGGAATTTCATAGCCGGGCCGCGGCGTGCGGGCTATGAAGGCGGCCGCTTGGTCGTCGCCCACGATCTTTTCTGCCGCCGGATCCCACGTGATCTGGCGGCTGAGCCGCGCGGCGATCGCCGCGAGGTGGCAGGTGTTCATCGCCATCACGTGGCTAAACACGTCAGACACCGGCAGCCCGCCCTCGCGGATGCAGCGGTAGAAGTTTTCCTTGTGGCCCTCGAACGGCTTGCCCTTGTAGAGGGCAACCACATCGGCGTCGGTGAACTGATCCTTGTCCCACTGCTCCTCGATCGGCTTGCCGCTGATCTTCTCGCGGTTGACGAAGATCCGCCCCTTGGTGCCCTCGAAGAGGATGCCGTTGTCGTCGCGGCTGGTGACCACCATTTCCACGCCGCTCGGAAAGCGACACGTCACGGCGAAGTCGGTCGACGTGTTGTAGCAGTCGTCCGCGGTGGGATAGCCGTTCTCGAATGGCACCGGGTGCTTGGCGTCGGTACCGTCGATCGTGGTGGGCCCCTTGCCCTTGACGTCTTCCTTCAGTGCCCACTGGGCAATGTCCACGTGGTGGGCTCCCCAGTCGGTGAACTTGCCGCCCGAATACTCGTACCACCAGCGAAACTCGTAATGACACCGCTTTTCGCGGTAGTCCACCTTCGGCGCCTGGCCGAGCCACATCTCCCAGTCGAGCTCCTTCGGCGGATTCTCGACGGGAAACGGACCTCCTGCAGGACTGCCATTGATGCCCACCTTCACCTTCGTGATCTCGCCGAGCAGGCCCTTGTGCACCATGTTGACGGCCCGCAGGAAGAGGTCTCGCTGGCTCCGCTGCTGCGTGCCGATAAAGAACTGCAGGTTGGGGAACTTCTCCGCCGCGGCCCGGGCCAACTGGTTTTCTTCGAGCGTGAGTGAGAGCGGCTTTTGGCAAAACACGTGCTTGCCCGCCTGCAGCGCCTCGACGGCGATCTTCACGTGCCAGTGGTCGGTGGTGACGATGCTCACGACGTCGATGTCGTTGCGGTCGAGTACCCGGCGGTAGTCGCGGTAGCAGTCGGCCTTGCACTTGCCAATGCCGTCGTCGTTCCTGGCACGCTCGGCGTGGCGGTTGTCGACGTCGCACACGGCCAGGATGTCGCCGAAACGGGCGTGGTCGCTGGCGTCGCCCATGCCCATCGACCCGGTGCCGATGCAGCCGATCCGCGGGCGGTCGTTGGCGGACTGATTGGCGAAGGCGGTCGAGGTCCACGCGAAAGCCGGCACGAAGCCGCCGGTGAGGGCGGCCACGCCGCCGATCGAGCCCGAAAGAAAACCGCGTCGCGTTGTGCCGTCAGTCATGATGCGATTGAACTCCTGTGTCGATGTTTCACCGGATCATGCATGCGAAGACCACACTCTGCAACCCTCATATCCGAGGGTTTGCCGAGGGAAGCGCGAAAGGCTAGATCCGACAAGATGGTGGCGAACATGCAGCGGAGGACTGGGTGACCTGCCCCGCGTCAATGAGGTCATCTCCGTCACTCGACCGGGGAGGCTTCGGACCGGCTCCGACCGGCCGCGACGATCGCCTCGTAGGCAGCCTTCATGGCACGCACCCGCTCGGGCTCTTCGGCAGCGAGATTCCGCCGCTCGCCGAGGTCGGCCTCGAGGTCGTACAGCTGCACGTCCGGGCCCTCGTCGCCCCCCTTCGACCAGCCGCCCGACCCCTTGCCGAGAATCAGTTTCCAGCGGCCGTCGCGGATCGCAGGCATACCCCGGCTCGAGCAGCTCACGGCGTGTTGCCGCACCGGCTCCGTGCCGCCCTCGAGGAGCGACAGGAGGCTGACACTGTCCGCGCCTGCGTCCAGCGGAAGCTCCGCGCCGAGCACGTCGGCGAGCGTGGCCATCACGTCAGCCTGATGCACGAGCGCGTGGCAGACGCTGCCCGGTCGCGTGACCCCGGGATAGCGCACGATGAAGGGGACCCGGTGCCCGCCCTCCCAGGCATCGCTCTTGTAGCCCCGCAGAGGCCCGCTCGGGAAATGCCCTCGCTGCTCCAGTTCGGCGGCACCGACATAGGGCGCGAACCCGTTGTCGCTCGTGAAGACAACGAGCGTGCGGTCCGCCACGCCAGCCCGCTCGATCGTGGCCAGCACGTCACCGACGACCGCGTCTGTCTCCATGACGAGATCGGCGTACGCGTTGTCGAGGCCGCTCTTCCCCCGCCAGGGCTCATTGACTGCCAGCGGGGTGTGCGGCGACGTGAGCGGGAGATAGAGAAGGAACGGAGCAGGCCCCTTGCCCACCTCCTCGATGAACGCCACCGCGCGATCACGCAAGGCCGGCAGCACGGCCTCCAGCTGCCAGCCCGCGACCGCCGGCCCCTGCTTGCTCGCCCGGTGGTTTAGGAAGTCGGCCGGTGGGAGGAGCGTGGTCGGGATACCGACAGTGCGGTCGTTCTCGATGAAGCAGAAGGGCGGCCAGTTGGGGACGTCGGTGCCGAAGTAGGCGTCGAAGCCGCGCGCGGTCGGGCCGCCCGCAATCGGCTGCGAGAAGACCCGCTGCCAGGCCGCACGGTGGGCGGCGGTGACATCCTCCGGGCCAGGGCCAGGCTTCCCCGTTCCGCCCTCGGCCAGCAGCGTGTATCGCGACGGCGAGCAGACGCCGCTCGAGGAGTGGCCGTCGGTGAATCGCATGCCCTCGGCCGCGAGCCGGTCGATATGGGGCGTGGGGATCCGGCCACGGTCGGGGTTGTAGCACCGCACGTCGCCGTAGCCGAGATCGTCGGCGTAGATCACGACCACGTTGGGCCGCTCGCCCGCGGCCGCCGGCCGGCCTGGAAAGATTACGAGCCCGATCCACGCCAACGCCAACAGCGCGACCGTGTTCGTGATCTGAAAAAAAAACTGCGGCATAACAACACCCAGTCGGGCGAAATGCCGCACGAGTGTAGCAGCAGGCTGACTGGAACAGCCTGTCGCCATTGAAAACCGATTGTTTTTGACCCCCTGAGCCGATGGAATAGAATGATGGCGTTTGAACAGAGAACGTGTCCCGATGTCGATGTCCAGAATCATTCGTGATATGGGTGAGTGTCACGATCCGGATGAATATCAACCTCCTGCGACGCGTCTGCTCCCTCGCCGTTGTCGTGACGGTGCTGGTTGTCTGTGGCGGCATCGCTCTGGCTTCGCCCACCCCCGAAGGGATCGCCTTCTTCGAGTCGAAGATCCGGCCGGTTCTCGCGGAGCATTGCTATCAGTGCCACTCGGCCGACGCCCTCCGCTCCGGCAAGCTGAAGGCAAACCTGCTCGTCGATTCCCGAGAGGGGATGGCCAAGGGGGGCGAGAGCGGTGCGGCGGTGGTGCCGGGTAAGCGGGATGACAGCCTGCTGCTGGCCGCGATCAAGTACGACGGCTTTGAGATGCCCCCCGCCGGCAAACTGCCCGACGCGGTGATTGCCGACTTCGAGACCTGGGTCGACATGGGCGCCCCCGATCCCCGGGATGAGCCTGCAGCCACGGTCGACGAACGCACGATCGACGTCGAGGCGGGTCGGCAGCACTGGTCCTACCGCCGGCTCGCTCCCACGTCGCCCCCCGATGTGCAGAACACAGCATGGGTCGCGAACGATATCGACCGCTTCATCCTCTCCAAGCAGGAGGCGGCCGGCATCGGGCCGAACCCTGCTGCTGCCAAGGCAACGCTGGCACGGCGGGTGTTTTTTGACCTCACCGGCCTACCGCCCACGCTCGACGAACTACAGGCGTTTCTCGCCGATGAGTCGCCCACTGCCTATGAGGCGTTGGTTGACCGGCTACTGGCCAGCCCACGCTTCGGCGAACGCTGGGCCCGCCACTGGCTCGACACGGTGCGGTTCGGCGAGAGCGGCGGCTATGAATTCGATGCCGACCGCGGCGGTGCCTTTCATTACCGAGACTTCGTCATCAAGGCGTTCAACGCCGACATGCCGTACGACGAGTTCCTGCGGCTCCAGGTGGCAGGCGACCTGATCAAGCCGGGCGACTACGACGCCACGAGCGCCACCGGCTTTCTCGTGGCCGGCCCCTATCCCGGCCAGGTCACCGCCAAAACGGTGGAGCCGATCCGGTATGACCAACTCGACGACATGGTGGCGACCCTTGGCTCGAGCGTGCTCGGCATGACGATCGGCTGCGCCCGCTGCCACGATCACAAATACGATCCGATCGCCCACCGAGACTACTATGCGCTGATTGCCTGCCTGGGAAAGGCCGTACAGCAGGAGCGGGGCATCGATCCTGACCCCGCTCTGACCAAGAAGAACCACGAGGGCTGGTTGGCGACCCGGTCACCGATTGCTACAGCAGTGGAGCGGTTCCGTCAGGACGAGTTGTCGGCGCGAATCGGCCGCTGGCTGGCGGGGGATGCCGTCACAGCACAAGTCGCACCGTGGCAGACGCTCGATCCACAGTCGCTCACAGCCACGAAGGCCACGCTGGTGAAAGAGGCCGGCGACGTGGTGACAGCCTCCGGAAAACTCGAGCCGAACGACACCTATACGCTCACGTTCCGCACCCATCAAAAGGATATCGCCGCACTGCGACTGGAGGCTCTGTCCAGCCCATCGTCGCCCGGGGGCGGGCCGGGCACCGGCCCGGATGGCACCTTCCGACTAACGACGCTCAAGGTGACGGCGTCGCCGCTCGTCGCTGCTCCGGAGCGCAAGCCCGTCACCCCGAAACTGCAGGCGGTTGCCACAAGCTTTCAGGAGCCTGGATTCGAACTCGAGAAGGCAGTCGATGAAGACGCGAAGTCTGGCTGGGCCGTCGGCGGTCAGCCCGGCAGGGACCATGCGGCGGTCTTGGCCTTCGACCAGCCGATCGGCTTCGACGGTGGCACGCAGATCACGGTCGAACTCATGTTCCAGGCAGACCAGCACGGTCTGGCACGGTTTCGTCTGGCCACCGCGTTGTCGCCACAGTCGCTGGAGCTGACTGCAGCCGCCGCACCCCAGGCCGCCCGCGAGATCGCGACGCTCGTCGACGCGGCCCGCGGTCCCGGACGCGATCTCGCCGATGTCGGCATGGCCCACGAAGTGCTCCGCTGGTTCCGCCGCTTTGATGCCGATGCGGAGCGATTGATGGCCGATCTCGACGCGATCGATGCCAAGGAGCCAAAGCCAAACCTTGCTCAGGTCTACGCCGCGACCAACGGCCCCTGGTATGTCTCGGGCAACAGCCAGTCGGTCACCAGCGGCAGCCAGGATGTGTTCGTCCTCGCGCGGGGCGAGGTGGGCCGCAAGAAGGGCAAGGCAGCCCCCGGTTTCGTGCTGGCTGCGATCGCCGAGGACGATGCCGAGGCCCGGCTACTCGACGGAACCGATGCGAGCTCGACGGCTGAGTCCCGTCTCGATTCCCGTCTTGATTCCCGTTTGGGTCTCGCCGCCTTCGTCAGCGACGTGGAACACGGCGCCGGTCCGCTGGCCGCCCGCGTGATCGTCAACCGGCTCTGGCACCATCACTTTGGCCGCGGCATCGTGGCCACGCCGAATGACCTCGGCACGCAGGGAGAGAAGCCGACGCACCCAGAGCTCCTCGAATGGCTGGCCACCCGGCTGGTGGACCAGAAGTGGAGCCTCAAGAGCATCCACCGGCTGATCGTGACGAGTGCCACCTACCGGCAATCGGGAACGGTCGACGACGCCCGGCGAACGCAGGATCCCGATAATTCGCTCCTCTGGCATTTCCGCCCCGTCCGCCTCGAGGGTGAGGTGATTCGCGACGCCCTCCTGGCCGTCTCCGGCCGACTCGACGCGGCGATGTACGGGCCGAGCGTCGTCGGGGCGAGCGTCCCGCGGCGCAGCATCTACATGCGGGTGAAACGCAGCGAGCCGGAGGCTTTTCTCCGAGTCTTCGACCAGCCGGAGCCGATCCAATCCATCGGTGCCCGCGGCGTCGCCACCATACCGACCCAGGCCCTGACGATGATGAACGATCCGCTCGTGCGATCGGCGGCCGACGGCCTGGCGGACCGGGCCCGCAAAGCCGTCGGCGATGACGACACGCAGGCGATCGAATACTGCTTCCGAGCAGCCCTGTCGCGGCCACCATCGCCAGATGAAGTGGCCCGCTTCACAGGTTTTCTCTCGGCCCGCGAAGAAGCCGCGGATGCCGACGACGCCAACCGTCAGGCGGCGCTTTCCGATGCCTGCCATCTCATGCTCTGCCTCAATGAGTTCATCTATGTCGACTAACACCAGCCCAGCGATCGGCGAACTGCTCTTGCCGTCCCGTCGGCGGTTTCTTGCGGAGTCTGGCCTCGGCTTCGGGGCGCTGGCGCTCGCCTCATTGCTCGGCCGCGACGCGGCCGCGAACACGAGCACAAGTGCTGCGGTGCCTGCCCTGCCGCACCATCCGCCGCGGGCAAAACGGGTGATCTGGCTGTTCATGACGGGCGCTCCCTCGCAGGTCGACACCTGGGATTACAAGCCGGAACTCCAGGCGCGATCGGGAGAACCACTGCCGGGGGCCGATCAGCAGGTCGGGTTTTTCCAGACCAGCGGCAAATGCCTTGCCAGCCCCTTCAAATGGGCCCAGCACGGGCAGTCGGGCACGTGGGTGAGTGATATCTTTCCGCACCTCTCCCGGCATGTGGATGAGATGACCTTCATCCACTCGATGCACCTGCGGGCCAACAACCATGCCCCTGCCGCCATGGAACTGATGTGCGGGCTCAATCGCCCCGGCATGCCGAGCATGGGAGCCTGGCTCGACTATGGGCTCGGCACGATGAATGACAACCTGCCGGCCTTCGTCGTCATGCACGAGCGGAAGCCGCGGGGTGACGATCAGATCTGGTCGGCCGGTTTTCTGCCAAAGAGCCATCAGGCACTGGCGATCGACGCCCGGCGGCCGGTGGCGATCGACAACCTGTCGCTTCGGAAGGGGCACTCGCTCGCATCGCAGCGGGCGGAACTCGACCTGCTCGCCGCGGTCAACGGCGCCCACGCGTCGGCCCGTCCGACGCAGGCCGACCTCGCGGCGCGGATCACGAGCTTCGAACTGGCCTACCGGATGCAGACGGCGGCCCCGGAGGCGATCGATCTGGCGCAGGAGTCGCAGGCCACGCACGAGCTCTACGGCACCGAGGATCCGAAGTGCAAGGTATTTGCGAAGCAGTGCCTCACGGCGCGGCGGCTGCTCGAACGGGGCGTGCGGTTCGTGCAGATCTTCGCCGGCAGGGGCGTGGGCGGCGACGGCAGCGTCGATGACGTGCCGTGGGACGGCCACTCGAATATCGAGACCAACCACCGCGAGTGCGGACTGGCCACCGACCGCCCCGCGGCCGCGTTGCTGGCCGATCTCAAGTCGCGGGGCATGCTGGAAGACACGCTGGTGATTTGGGGCGGCGAATTTGGACGCACGAGCGACTCGCAGGGGGGGACCGGCCGCGACCATAACCCCGGCGGGTTCACGATCTGGCTGGCTGGCGGCGGGGTGAAGGGTGGCTTCCATTACGGATCGACCGATCCCTTCGGATACAAGGCGGTGGAAAACAAGGTGCACGTCAACGACCTTCACGCCACGCTGCTGCATCTCCTCGGGATCAACCACGAGCAGCTGACCTACCGGCACAACGGCCGCAATTTCCGGCTCACAGACGTCGGCGGCAGCGTGATCCCCGATATCCTCGCCTGATAAGCCGCTGCGTGCGGGAATTTCTCGGGATTCGCGTCGGCCTGGCCAACCTCCTCTGCTCCGCGTTGGTCGATCAGGTGTCGCCCGCATTGCTCGAGCAAGGCCTGCTCTATCCTCTGCAGGCGAACATCCTCGAGACCGAGTGAAGCTCCGCAAGCCGCCGCCTGGCACGCCGCGACAGCGCATGGATCGACGGCCCTGCCGCGGTCATGGCCCCGCGACGGCCTCCGAGCCGTCGCGGCTGACGAGCGCCGCGAAGACGGTGGCATCGATCTCGTTCGGCATGAACGTCACGCGGCCGTCGCCCATCACCGCCCCGACGCCGCCAGGGTGGAAGGCGTAGGGGTTGTCGTCGTTGAGCACGTTCACGACCGAGCAGCCGGCCTGCTGCGGGTCTGCCTCCGACGTGCCGCTCAGTCCGCGGGCATGGCGGGCGGTGTTCCAGTCGCCGTAGAACGCATTCAGAATGGTGGCCCCGCCGGGGGCGGAATCACCGAGGGGTCGGCCCATGAAAAACCGTTGCTGACGGCCGGCCTGTTCGACGAACGCCAGCGTCCGCGACAGCCCGTCGGTGATCTCGCGAACCCTTACCGTCCGCCGGTTTACGAAGTCGGTGGTGCCGAGCATCGCATTGTGAGTGAAGTCGGCCGGGAGCCCGGCGCACGCGGCCAGGCTCGGATGCAGCCCGCGCAGCGGCGCGTAGTCGGTCCTGGGCAACACGAGCGGGGTGTTCGGCGGGTAGCCGATCACCGTATACCCGGCGCCATAGTCGGAAGGGATGCCGGCGGGCGTGGATGGACAGACGAAAAGCGGCACGGGCGTGAAGCATGCGGGCGTGTTTCGTCCGTTGGGAAACGGCGGCGGCAGGTTGACGGGATCCCCCAGTCCGCGGGTCATGTCGAAAAGCGAGGCGAGCTTCCCCTCCTCGACGAAGGGCAGGAGCTGGCCGAGCGCCCCGAGCGTCGTGCGGCCGGCATTCACGGCGGAGAAGTTCGGATTGGGCGGGTCCTTGGGATACTCGGCCCAGGAAAACTCCTTGCGCCACGCCGGGACGAACCGGTGGGTCGACTCGTGGGCCTGCAGGCCGAGCCCGACCTGACGCAGCTTGTTTCCGCAGGCCAAGCGCCGGGCGGCTTCCCGGGACGACTGCACCGCCGGCATCGTGAGCGCCACGAGCGCCGCCACGACCGCGATCACCACGAGAAGCTCGATCAGCGTGAAACCCGGCTGGGGCCGGCTGTGCCTGGCTGGCGTGGGCATGCTGCCTCGATCCCGCGGCGGAAAAGACTGATCCTGCGACACCAATGGTAACGTACCTCCACCATGGTTCTCGACCCAGCCACCCTCGCCCTGATTTCGGCCGTCATCGCCGGCCTGCAGGTGCTTGCCTTCGTCGTCCTGGCCCGGCTCAATCCCGAGATGCGGGGCGTGCGCTTGTGGGCCTGGAGCAGCCTCGCCTCGGCCGCCTCGATGCTCGTGCTCGTGTCCCGCCGGATCATCGGCGAGCATCCGCTTCTCTATGGCGCCGGATTCCTGGCCGTGACCGCCGCCCTGGCGTGCACCGCAGTCGGGGCGGCCGTGTTCGTCGGCCGGCGGCCCCGGTTCCGCATTCCCATCCTCGCGACGCCCGTCATCCTGGGCGTTCACGCCTGGTACCTGCTCGTCGATCCCCAGCCCACGGTCCGCATCGCCTGCACGGCGGCGATGTACGTCGTCTGGCTCGTGGCCGCCGCGAACGAACTGTTTCACGAACGGAAGCCCGGGCTGCTCGTGTCGTCGCGGTTCACCGGCGGCGTGATGCTGGCCTATGCGGCCGCGGTGGTCCTGCGCTCGGTGCTCATGGCGGCAGGTGAGGGCTCGACCACCATGTTTGCCCGCGAGCTGCCGCAGGTGATCGCGTTTCTCGGCACCATCTTCTGGGTCGTCAGTTTCACCTTCGGCGTGATTCTGATGATCAACCAGCGCCAGATCCTTTTCCTGAGCGAGAGCGCCGCCGCCCAACTGCAGGCCGAGGAATCGCTGCGGCTCGCCGAGCGGCAGCTGGCCCTGGTGCGGGAGCAGCGGCAGCGGAAGGAATTCGTGCACGACCTCCACGACGGCGTCGGCGCCGCGACGGTGAACGTGGCCCATCTCGTAGACCTGCTCAAATCCCGCGGCGCGACCGACACCGAGGTGCTCGAGCACCTGGAGCATGCCGCCGTCGAGGGCGCCCGCGAGCTGCGCCGGCTGATGAACGCGGTCGACGAGGGGCAGGTCCGCTGGACCGACTGGCTGCACGACCTTCGGACCCATGCGGAGCAAACCCTCGGAGCCCGGGGCATCGCACTCGTCTGGCGGGTGGCGTGCGTGCCGCCCGTCGCGCCCATCGCCAGCGCCGCCGCGGCGCTTTCGTTCGGCCGGGCCGTCCGTGAGGCGGTGGCCAATGTCGCGAAGCATGCGCAGGCGACCCAGGCGACGATCTCGATCCGATTTCACCCGGGAGCGGTCGCCGTGCGCGTGCGCGACGACGGCGTCGGCTTTCCCGAGAGCCCGCCGGGCTCGCAGGCGGCCGGCCGCCACGGGCTTGTCGGCATGGAGCGACGCATGCGGGCGTGTGGCGGCAGGCTGCGGCTCGGCCGTCGCTCGACCGTCGCATCCTCCGGCGGCAGCGTGTGCCTGGTCGCGCCGCTGCCGCTGTCGCTCCGTGTCGAAGCGGAGTTATGATTGGGTCATGGACACGATGCTGGAAATCGCCAAACGCGTGGATGACTTCATGATGGATCGGTCACCCGTCCACGACACGATGCGCAGGCTTGCCCAGACTTTCGGAGACCTCGGGATCCCGTTCGCGATTGCCGGAGCCATGGCCGCGAATGCGCATGGCCACCGCAGAACGACGGCCGACGTGGACGTCTTGGTGCGGCGAGAGGACCTGATTCGGTTCAAGGACCGATGCATTGGTCGCGGATGGCAGGACCTTTTCGAAGGATCGAAGGGTTTTCGAGACACGTCGAACGGAGTCAAAATCGACGTGCTAATCGTGGGTGATTACCCGGGCGATGGCAGACCCAAGCCGGTGTCGTTTCCGGCTCCGGAAACAGTGCGGGAACTTCGCGACGAGAGTCTGCCCTACGTCACTCTTGCGGCCTTGCTCGAACTCAAGATCGCCAGCGGGATGACGGCCGCCCATCGACTTCAGGACCTGGCAGACGCAATCCAGTTGATCCGCGTCAACTCTCTGCCCCGGAGCTACTCAGGCCAACTCAATCCGTTCGTGCGAGCCAAGTTCGATGAACTCTGGCAAGCCGCACAGGTCTCGGAAGACTACTGAGCCGGATCGAGCAGGCCGCTGAGCTTCGCCTTGCGGATCGCCTGGGTGCGGCCGCGGGCATGGAGCTTGTCGTAGATCTTCTTGGCGTGGGAGTGGACCGTGTGCCGGCTGATGCCCATCCGCTCAGCCACGTCGGAGTAGGTGAGCCCGGCGGCGAGTGCCCCGAGCAGTTCGGTCTCCCGGTCGGTCAGCGGCTTGGCGTCGCCGGCAGGCACCTCGGCCCGAAACGCCTCGACGAAGTAGCGGGCCACGGCAGGGCTGATCGGCGCCCGCCCCTCGACGGCATCGAGGATGCCGCTCGCGAGCGCGTCGAGCGACTCGCCCTTGAGCACGTAACCAACGGCGCCCGCATGAATCGCGGCAAACAGCGAATCCCGTGAATCGTGAATGGTGTAGACGATCGGGAGGATGTGGCGGTTTTTCTCACGGGCGCGGCTGATCAAGCCGATCGCCGACAGGCTGCCGGGAAGCTCGAGATCGACGACGAGCACGTCGATCCGCCCCCAGGCGGCGCCTCGCGCGGCAGCGTCGGCCGACTCCCAATCGCCAACAGCCGTGAAGTCGCTCTGCCGTTTGCAGCGCGCCACGATGGCAGCGCGGATGTGCGGGTCATCTTCGACGACGGCAATTCGAATCATCGCTCAGGTCACCGTGATGGAGGAGCGCGCGGGCAGGCTCGCCACCTGCGAGAGCATCATACCCGTTGCCCTGGCGGCGGATTCGTCCCAGCGTTCCGCGGATTCGTCCCTGCTCGTGCCGGATTCGTCCCTGCTCGTGCCCGATTCGTCCCTGCCCGTGCCGGATTCGTCACTTTTTCGGGTCGGGGTATGCGTCGGGGTATGGATCGCGCGACGACGAAGTGCGAAATCGCTGCATCTCGCAGCCGCGATCACAGCCCTCGTTCCACTTGAGTTTTCGGAGTCTCTCATGATCTCTCGTCAGTCATCGGTCCGCCTGTTCGCCGCCCTTTCGATCGCCCTTACGGCGACCGCCGGCTTTGCCCAATGGCAGACCGTCACGCTCAACGCCGCGAGCGGCACCGGCACGATCTCGACCAACTACACGACAACCGGCTTGCTCACGCTTGAAAATGGATTCTGGGTCGACTACCTCGTCGTCGGCGGCGGCGGCGGTGGCGGCGGCAGCGGCGACAACGGCAGTGCCTGGGGCGGCGGCGGCGGCGGCGCGGGCGGGTTGGTCACGGGCTCGAGTCGGCTCGGGACCAATTCCTACACCGTGGCCGTCGGCGGCGGCGGTGCGGGCGGGCAGTTTTCAGCTACCGCGGCCAACCAGCTGGGCAAAAACGGTGCCGACTCCGAATTTACCGGCATCATCGGCCAGGGCGGTGGCGGTGGCGGATCATTCAAGGTCGCGGGCAGTAACGGCGGCTCGGGCGGCGGCGGCGGCGGCCGGGGCACGGGCACTGATCTCCGCACCCCCGGCGGTTACGGAAACTATCTCAAAGGAAACAACGGTGGCGCCTCGCGCGACGACGACTCCAACGGTCGATCGGCCGGCGGCGGCGGCGGCGGCGCCGGGGCGGTCGGCGGCACGGGGGGCACCAACGTCACCACCGCAGGCAACGGCGGTGCCGGCTTGGCGAGTTCGATCACGGGGACGAGCGTCACCTATGCCGGCGGCGGCGGCGGCGGCGCCTACGACACCTGGGACGGGGAGACCGCCGGCACGGCCGGCACGGGCGGCGGCGGGGCGGGCAGCACGAGCGGCAACGCCACGGCCGGCACCGATAGCCTCGGTGGCGGCGGCGGCGGCGTGGGCACCAACGGTGCCGGTGGTCGGGGTGGGTCGGGCATCGTGATCTTGCGGTATCAGGGCGCGTGGCTCGGCAACAACATCGGCGGCACGGTGACGACTGGCAGCGGCTCCGCGGCCGGCTACACGCTCCACACGTTCACGACGAGCGGCACGACGACGCTGAACACCTCATTCAACCTCTCGGGCGTCGACATGAACGCCCGGCTCGGCGCAACGCTCACCGGCACGATCAGCGGCTCAGGCGCCCTGACCTTCGCCGGCCCGGGCCGGCTCACGCTCGCGGCGAGCAACTCGTTTACCGGCGACACGCGGATCACGTCGGGGACGCTCGGGATCGGGAATGCGAACGCACTGCAAAACTCCACGCTCGACATGAACGCGGCTGACTCCGGGGCGATCACGTTCTCACAGGCCTCGACAATCGGCGGCCTCAAGGGCTCGCGCGATCTCAGCATCTTCGGCACCTGGATCACTGTCGGTGGCAACAACGCGAGCACCGTCTACTCTGGCAACCTCTCCAGTAATCCGGGGAGCCCCGGCCTTGGCAAGCTGATCAAGATCGGCAACGGCAAGCTCACGCTCGCGGCGAACAACGATTATTCGGGGCAGATTACCGTCTCGAGCGGGACTCTGGAGCTTGGGAACGGCGGCACGGCTGGCGCGATTGCGGGGGATATCGTCAACAACAGCATGCTCGTGTTCAACCGCTCCGACACGGTGAGCTTTAACCGCATGATCCGCGGCACCGGGAGCCTGACCAAGCAAGGTGCCGGCACGCTCGAACTCACGGCCTTCAACGATTTCAGCGGTGACACGCGGGTCTCGTCGGGAACACTGGCGATCGGCAATTACGATGCACTGGGAAACTCCACGCTCGACATGAACGCGAGCGACTCTGGGGCGATCACGTTCACACAGGTCTCGAGGTTGGGCGGGCTCAAGGGCTCGCGCAATCTCGACAACGGTGGCTACGCGATCTCGATCGGGTTGAACAACGGCAGCACGACCTACTCCGGCGTGCTCTCCGGCGCTGGCAGCCTCACGAAGATGGGTGCCGGCACGCTCACGCTGTCGGGCAACAACTCGTTCACCGGTGAAACGAGGGTTTTTACGGGGACGATAGCGATTGGGAATGCGAATGCGCTGCAAAACTCCACGCTCAACATGGACTCGGCCTCATCCGGGGCGATCACGTTCTCGCAGGACTCGACTATCGGCGGGCTCAAAGGCGTTCGCGAGGTCAACAACGGCGGCTACACGCTCACGATCGGCGGAAACAACCAGAGCACGACGTACTCTGGCGAACTTTCCGGCAGCGGCGGCCTGACGAAGAACGGCACCGGTACGCTCACGCTCAGAAAGGGGAATACCTTTACCGGAGACACGCGGATCGCGGCGGGGACGCTGGCGATCGCGGACGGTCAGGCGTTGCTCAATTCGACGCTCGACATGAACGCGAGTGACTCTGGCGTGATTACGTTTTCTCAGAACTCGACACTCGGCGGGATCAAAGGCTCGCGAGATCTCGCGAACGGCGGCAAGACGCTGACGATCGGCGGCAATAACGCGAGCACGACCTACTCGGGTGTGCTCTCCGGCACGGGCGGCCTGACCAAGAACGGCACCGGCACGCTCTCTCTCACGGGCAACAACACCTACTCGGGCCTGACGACCGTCTCGATCGGCACGCTATCGGTCGGTGACGGCGGCACGTCGGGCAGCCTCGCAGGCGCGGTAAGACTGACGGAAGGCACCTCGCTGGTCTTCAACCGGTCCGACGCGAGCACCTACGCCGGCAACATCTCCGGCGCTGGAAGCCTCACGAAGCTCGGTGCCGGCGCGCTCACGCTGACCGGCTCGAGCGACTTCACAGGCGACACGACCGTGTCGGCCGGCACGCTCGTCCTCGGCAGCGGCAATGCCCTTTCCTCCAGGGCGGCGGTCACCGTCGCCAGCGGCGCGACGCTCGAGGCGACGGCCCCGATCCGCATCTTTTACATCGACAGCCAGGGCACGGTGGTCGGCGGGGATAACCTCACGGCCACGGCCACCGTCACGCGGTCGGGCAACATCGGCGGGATTGCCAACGGCACCGACTCGCAGGGCATGTTCGAGGCGGGCATCGCGAAGCGCGGCACCGGCACGAGCACGGTGAATGCGGCCAACACCTACACCGGCCTGACGTTGGTGGAGGAAGGCACGCTCGTAATGAGCCTGGCCAACGCCTTCGCCGCGGCGAGCGACCTGACGGTGGATTCGGGGGCCACGCTCGACCGGGCGGGCTACTCGCAGACAGTGACCAACGCCGACATCGACGGCATCGTGAGCAACACGGGCGGCGGCGGCCTCCTGACGGTGACGGGCACGCTCTCCGGCTCGGGCTCCGTGAATGGCGACGTGACCGTGAACGGCGTCCACGCTCCGGGCAACTCGCCCGGCATTCAGACGTTCGATGGCAACCTCTCGTACGGCAACGGCGCCGTCGTCAATTGGGAGCTCGTCGCCAACACCCAGAGCAACAGCCCGGTCGTGTACGACCAGATCGTGCTCTCGAACGCCGCGAATCTATCGTTCGGCGGCTCGAACGTGCTGTCGCTGTCGTTCGCCGGGGCCGGCAGCCTGGTGGACTGGACCGACTCGTTCTGGGACGTGAACCGGGCATGGACGGTGTTCGACCTCGCGTCGGGCGTCACCACCGGCTTCGGCAACCTCTCGCTCGGCGGGTCGCTGCTCGACGCCAACGGCCTGGCGCTCGACGGCGCCACCCGTGGCTCGTTCGGCCTCTTCCAGAGCGGCCAGGACGTCGTGCTGCAGTTCACCGCCGTCGCCGTCCCCGAGCCCTCGACGATCGCCATGGCCCTCGCCGGCCTGGCCTGCGGCGGCTACTCGATCTGGCGACGTCGCAAGCAGGCCTGACCGGCGAGCCTCATCCCGCCTGCCGGATGACCTCGTGATACGCCCGCCAGAGCCGCGAATAGGCGCAGCCCCACGCTTCGTCGTCGCTCGCCCGGACGAACTCCGCGGGATCCAGATCGGGTGGCGCGTTTATGAGATCCCTGCCCCTACTCTGGCTGTTTGTTGGTTTGGCCGACACCGAAGTTGTGCGCACTGACAACGGCGAGGGCGGGGCCGACGGGAGAACGTTAACTGCATCATGCGTCCTCGGATCTACGTCGATACATCAGTGTTTGGCGGCTGCGAGGACGTCGAGTTCATCGGGCATTCCCGCCGCCTGGTCGCCGCCATGACCAACGGTGACGATGCAATGGTGATCTCCGAGGTGACGCTGCTCGAACTGGAGAAGGCTCCGGCTGCCGTCCGGGCACATCTGGAGTGCATCCCGGAGTCTCTCGTGGAGGTGTTGGCACTGGATTCCGAGGCTGAGCAGCTGGCGGCCCAATACATCCTCGACGAAGCAGTGGGGAAGAATGAGCGGGCCGACGCGCTTCATATTGCCCTCGCTACGGCGGCCCGGGTCGACGTCCTCGTGAGTTGGAACTTCAAGCACATCGTCAACCTGCGTCGCATCCATGCGTTCAACGCGGTAAACTTGAAGCACGGGTATCCGGTCCTTGAAATCCGGAATCCTCGGGAGGTGATCGGCGATGAGTGAGACGCAACAGCATCAGGAGACTGCGGTCGAGCAGGTGCGCCGCGTCCGTGACCATTTGAACCGAGAGATCGAGGCGACGACCGGAAAGGCGTTGCTCGATCACGTCCACGGGCATCGGTACACGAGCCCTTTCTTGCAGCGTCTGGCATTGAAGGCCGCATCGAAGGCTGACGCGTCAGCAACGGCGTCTGCCAGCCATTGACCGCCGGCGGTTACGGCCTCGGCGCCATGGATGGCCCCCGCAGCAATGACCGCAGCAGGACGCCGCGGGCCAAAAAAAGCCCGCCCGGGCCAGAATAGCCGGGCGGGCGTGAAATGGCGGGGGTAGGGCGCGAATAAACGCGGTTTTACCGGGCAAATCGAAGGGTCGGGCCCAACTACGACGCAGAATGCGACGCAATTTCGCCCGAGCGCATCGAGTTGCTCGCCCGCGCGGTGGTTCTGGTGGCGGGCATGTGGCTTCCCGAGGCCGTGCGGGAGGCGATGCTGGCGCGGATCACGACCGAACGGTCATCACAGGACGGTAGCCCTACCGAACGACAGAAAGGCTACAATCGAGCAATCTCCTTTCTCGACAAACCTCGGTCACCCATGACAACCGTTCAGGAAATTGAAAAAGCGATTGAGGCTCTGCCGCTGGCTGACCAACTTCGGCTGTATCGGGATCTGCCTCACTTGATTGGCCGCGCACCGGAAGAACTCGACTGGCAGCGACTGGCCATCCAAGAGTTCTTCAAGGACGACGCCCCAGACGACGCGGTGTATGACAGCATTTAGGGGTGGGGAAGTGGTGGCCGTCGAGTTTCCCTTCACGGACATGCAGGGCCGGAAACGGCGCCCTGGCGTGGTGCTCGCCGTCGATTCAAACGATCTTCTGCTGGCGCGGATCACGACGCATGAACCGCGTGATCCGTTCGACGTTTCGCTTGAGGATTGGACCGCAATCGGTCTCCCCAAGCCCTCGACCGTCCGGCTCCTCAAGCTCGTATCCATCGATGCCAGGCTCGTCCATCACTCGATCGGTGTTCTGTCACAGGCCGATCGTACGACGCTTGCGCGGTCCATCGAACGCCTTGGCCTCGATATTGCCGGGAATCTTCGGCGCCCGTCGTGAGAGTTCGTCGCTCGGTCGCCATGCCCAACTGGCCGCCGTCCGCCAACGTCAATGTCAACGTCAACGTGGGCAACCAGTTCATCGGCGGCCTCTTGACGGTGACCGTCATGCTCTCCGGCACGGGGGTGGCGAATGGCGACGTGCTCGTGAACGGTGTCCACGCACCGGGCAACTCGCCCGCCCTGGCCCTCGCCGGCCTGGCCTGCGGCGGCTACTCGATCTGGCGCCGTCGCAAGCAGGCCTGACGCAGCGGGCTTCTGCGCAAAAAAAGCCCGCCCGGGCCAGAATAGCCGGGCGGGCGTGAAATGGCGGGGGTAGGATTCGAACCTACGACCTCGAGGTTATGAGCCTCGCGAGCTACCGGGCTGCTCCACCCCGCGTCATTTGGGTGTGGGCTTAAGAATAGCCCATCGCGGCTCTGAAATGAAGGGCGGGGGAAAAACTGGCACGAATTCGCCGCCGTCGTGACGGACGGCTGGTGAAGTCGAGGTGGACTCGTCGCTGCCCGACGCGCGACACTGCCGCTATGGCATCGCGTCCGCCCGACAGTTCCGCGCACCCTGTTCTTCACTCCGGCTCGATTCCTGGCCCCGATCCCGCCCCGGCGCCACGGTCGAAGTCGGTGGTGGGAGGGCTGCCGTGGGAGCAGGGGCCCGTGGCACAGCCGCCGCTTGCGCCGCCCATCCACGTGCCCGAGCCGCCGCGTCGGCACAACGAGCCCGACGGGTTCTCGTGGGCGATGCTCCGCGAACGGTGGAACACGGCCGTGGCCAAGAGCCCGGCCTTCACCGCGAGCCTCGCGGTGCACGTGCTGCTCTTGCTGGTGCTCGCCGTGATCGGCGTCCGCGAGCGGGTGCAAGAGAGGCTGCGGCTCGAACTCTCGTTCGGCATGGCCGATGCCGACCCGGGTGGAAAAGACGCGGCCGACGAGGAAGAGGCGGCACCGCCGGCCGTCGTGATTGCGCCGGAGGTGGCGAAGGTCGAACCGCCTGCATCCGTCGAGCCGGGCGAGATGAAGCAGGCCGCGCCCCCTCCGCCCCCCACACCCGATCCGATCGCGCCCGTGGCGGCGGTGCCCGCAGGCGAGGCGGCATCGTCGTCACCGACCGCGATGGCGGCTGGTCTTTCGGGCCGGAGCGCCGAGCAGCGGCAGCGATTGCTCGGGGCGGGCGGCGGCACGGCCGAGAGCGAGTCGGCCGTGGGGCTCGCGCTCGAATGGATCGTGCGGCAGCAGCGGAAGGACGGCCTCTGGAGCCTGCAAGGTCCATATATGGACGGCAGCCGGCAGGAGAATCGGCTGGCTGCGTCGGCGCTTGCGCTCCTCGCGCTCCAGGGCGCGGGCAACACGCCGGCCGCGGGCGATCATCGCGCGGCGGTGGCGAAGGCGTGGAAGGCGCTCCTCCGCATGCAGGCGGCCGATGGCACGTTTGACGCGGGCACGATGATCGAGCAGCACCAGATGTATGCCCACGGGCAGATCACGATCGCGCTCTGCGAAGCGTTTGGCATGACGCAGGATCCGCAGTTCGCGGAGCCGGCCCGGCGGGCGCTCGAGTATGCAGTCGCCGCGCAGATGCCTGACGGCGGCTGGCGGTATCAACCGCCGCGGCCAGGGGGCGACAACCGCGGCGACATGTCGGTGACGGGCTGGTTTTTGATGGCGCTCAAGAGCGGCGAGATGGCGGGGCTCGCGGTGCCCCGAGAGACGTTCGAGCGGCTCGAGGCCTTTCTCGACGGCGTCTTCGTGTCGCCCGAGAAGGGCTACGGCTACCAGATCAGCCCGGGGCAAAAAAACTTCGACTTCCGGCCGGCGCTCACCGCTGAGGCGCTTCTCTGCCGCCTCTATCTGGGCTGGAAGCCCGACGACCCGCGGATCACGTCGGGCGTCGCCCTGCTTCTGCGCGAGGCGCCGATCGATTTCGACTACCGGCGCAAAAACGCATACGCGTGGTATTACGAAACGCAGGTCTGCCACCATGTCGGCGGCAGGGCGTGGGACGCGTGGAACCAGCGCATGCAGGAGCAGCTCGTGCCCGCCCAGGTGACGAGCGGCCGGGAGAAGGGGAGCTGGGATCCGGCCAACGACCAGTGGGGCTACGTGGGCGGCCGGCTCTTTATGACGAGCCTCTGTGCCTGCATGCTCGAGGTGTATTACCGGCACCTGCCGCTGTACGGGGGGCTGGGTATGTAAGACAGGCTTCAGCCTGTCGTCCTCCTGGTGAGCCATCCCGCGTTATGCTATTTCGCGAATTCATTCACCCAGTTCTGAGACGAGGTTCGTTCATGCAAGACTCTCGCCGCGGTTTTCTCTCGACGTGTGCCACGGGAGCGGCCGTCGCGGCCGTGCCGTATTTTCACTGGACGCAGCGGACGCTCGCCGACGAAACGAAGTCGAAGAACGATCGCGTGGCCCTCGGCCTGATCGGCTCCGGGAGCATCGCCAACGCCAATATCGGCGCCGCCAAGGACTGGATCGACATCGTGGCGATCGCCGATGTGGACGCGAATCGGGCCGCGGACTTCAACGAGAAGCATGCCGGCGGCAAGGCAGCCGTATTCGAAGACTACCGCAAGGTGCTCGAGCGCAAGGATGTGGACGTGATCCACGTGGCCACGCCGGACCACTGGCACACGAAGCCGGTCGTCGAGGCGATGCTCGCCGGCAAAGACGTGTATTGCGAAAAGCCACTCACGCTCACGATCGACGAAGGCAAGCTCATTCGAAAGGTTCAAAAGGAGACCGGACGCATCGTGCAGGTGGGCACGCAGCAGCGGAGCAAGTTCGACCTGTTCGTGAAGGCAATGGCGATTGTTGCCGAGGGGCGGCTCGGCAAGATCAGGCAGGTGCAGGCGGCGATCGGCGCTGCGCCGTCGAGCCCCGCGATTCCCGTCGCCGCCGTACCCACGGGGCTGAACTGGGACCGCTGGCAGGGCCAGGTGCCGACGACCGACTTCCGGTTTTTGCAGGGGCCGGCCACGAAGGACAAGGACGGCAAGGAGAAGCTGCCGCAGCCCAACACGAACTGCCACTACGAGTTTCGCTGGTGGTATGAGTATTCGGGTGGCAAGCTCACCGACTGGGGCGCGCACCATGTGGATATCGCCACCTGGGCGCTCATGCTCAATGGTCAGACGGCCGCGCCGCGGGCGATCGGCGGCCTGGCGACACACCCCGTGACCTTCAAGAACGGTGAGCCCGTCGAGCGCGATCGCTACAACACGGCGACCGAGTTTTACTTCGTCGTCGATTTTCCGGGTGATACGAAGATGATCATCCGCAACGACACCGACAACGGTGTGCTCATCGAAGGAGACAAGGGCCGGATCTTCGTGAGCCGCGGCAAGCTCACGGGCGAGCCGGTCGAGGCCTTGAAGGATCACCCGCTGCCGGAAGGGGCGCTTGCCAAGGTCTACAAAAACCTGCCGATGGAGCACGACGAACGCAAGGGGCACTGGGCCAACTTCCTGCACTGTGCGAAGAACAAACTGGAGCCGATCTCCGACGTCCACTCGCATATGAAGATGCTCAACATCTGCCATCTGGCGGGCATCAGCGCCCGGCTCGGACGGTCGCTGAAGTGGGACGACGCCGCAGAGCAGATCGTGGGCGACGACCAGGCCAACGCGATGCTCTCACGGCCCGTCCGCAAGGGCTACGAAATTGAGATGTGAACGTGCGGGGCGCTACGGTTTCAAACCGCCCCACTGCCGCACGGCCTCGTAGGCGACGAGCGCCACGCAGTTGGCGAGGTTCAGGCTCCGTACCTGCGGCCGCGACGGAATCGAGAGATGCTTCTCCGGGCTCGCGGCCAGCAGGTCGCGGGGCAGCCCCGTCGACTCGCGGCCAAACACGAGCACGTCGCCTCTCGTGAACGTCACGTCGGTGTACTGCCGTGGCCCGTCCACTTCGAGCAGCCAGTTCGGCTCCCGGCCCACGCGGGCCAGCCGGGTCACGAGGTCGGCCCATGAATCGGCCACCTCCCACTCGAGCTCGTCCCAGTAGTCGAGGCCGGCCCGGCGAAGGTAGTAATCGTCGAGCTTGAAGCCGATCGGCCGCACGAGCCACATCTTGGCCCCGACCGCCACGCAGGTCCGCCCCACGTTCCCGGCATTGGGCGGGATTTCTGGTTCGTGAAGGACGATATGGAGGGTGGGCTCGTAGCGCATGGGCACTCCGCCCGCGGGCGGCTGTCTGCTATGGTTGGGGCAGGAAAAGTTTCCCAGGAGACGACTGGTTTGGTCGAGATCACACGAAATCCCACGCGGCCCGTGAAGATCGGCTCGATCACGATCGGAGCCGGCCACCCGATCGCCGCGCAGAGCATGACGGCCACCCACACGCAGGACGTGGAAGCGACGCTCGCCCAGGTCGAAGACCTGCGGCAAGCCGGCGCGGGCGTGGTCCGCATCGCCGTCGACTCGAAGAAGGATGCCGCGGCCCTGCCCGCCATCCGGGCCGGCACGCCGGCGAATCTGGCCATCGACCTTCAGGAAAACTACCGCCTCGCCCTCGAGGTGGCCCCGCATGTCGACAAGCTCCGCTACAACCCCGGCCATCTCTACCACCACGAGCCCACGAAGCCGTGGCAGGACAAGGTGAAGTTCATCGCCGACGTGGCGGCCGCCAACGACTGCGCGCTGCGGGTGGGCGTGAACTGCGGCAGCGTCGACCCCGCGAAGAAGGAGCAGTTTGCCGAGGACGACTCGATCGGCCCGATGCTCGCGAGCGCCCTCGAGCACTGTGCGCTGCTCGATTCGCTCGGGTTCACGCGGTACGTCGTGTCGCTCAAAGACTCCGATCCGCGGAAGGTGATCGACGTCAACAAGCGATTCGCGGAGGCCCGGCCCGACGTGCCCCTGCACCTCGGCGTGACGGAAGCCGGCATGCCGCCCGACGGCATCATCAAGACGCGCATCGCCTTCGAGCAGCTGATCTCGCGCGGCATCGGCGACACCGTGCGGGTGTCGCTCACGGTGCCGAACTCCCGGAAGGGTGAGGAGATCGCGGCGGCCGAGGCGATTCTCGCCGACATCGCGGCCGGCCGCGTGCGGAGCGTGGTCGACTACGGCCTCGACTCGCTGAACATCATCTCCTGCCCGAGCTGCTCGCGCGTCGAGAACGAGGCCTTCATCGAACTCGCCAGCCAGGTCAAGGAGATGACGGCCTACGCCAAGGAACACGCGATCACGATCGCCGTGATGGGCTGCCGCGTGAATGGCCCGGGCGAGACCGACGACGCCGACCTCGGCCTGTGGTGCGGGCCCACGCACGTGAACCTCAAGCGCAAGAGCGCCGAGCTCGGCGCCTTTCCTTATGACGCGATCCTGCCGAAGCTCCGCGAGGAGCTCGACAAGCTGATCGCCTCCCGCGCATGAGCACGCTGCCGATCGTCGATCCCGCGGCCACCGCCACCTGCGGCGCCGGCTCGAGCGTGCTGCCCGCCGTGCAGGCGGTCGATCCGGCCACCTGCCGCGGCACGTTCGCCGTGGTGAGCCTCGGCTGCCCCAAGAACCTCGTCGACACCGAGCGGATGCTCGGCCTCCTGCGGGACGACGGCTGGCAGCTCGTCGGTGAGCCGACGGGCTCGGACCTCGTGGTCGTGAACACGTGCGCCTTCATCGACGCCTCGCGGGCCGAGTCGTATGCGGCCGTGAACGAGATGCTCGACCTCAAGAAGGCCGGCAAGACCCGTGGCGTGATCGTGGCCGGCTGTCTCGCCGAACGGCAGAAGGAAAAACTGTTCGACGAACTGCCGGGCGTCGACGCCGTGATCGGCGTGTTCTCACGCGACGAGGTGGCCCGGACGGCCGAGCGGCTCGTCGGCCGGCTCGGCGAACAGCGGAGCGTGTTCAAGCCGGCGCCGGCCCGGGCCCTCGACGATTCGGGGCGGATGCGGGTCACGCCCCGGCACATGGCCTACCTCAAGATTTCGGAAGGCTGCGATCGCACGTGCACGTTTTGCGCGATTCCGAAGATGCGCGGCAAACACGCCACGAAGCCGATCGAGGAGGTGCTGCGCGAGGCGCGGGAGCTCGCTGCCGACGGCACGAAGGAGCTCGTGATCGTCGCCCAAGACACGACGTATTACGGGATGGACCACTACGGCGAGCCCCGGCTCGTGGAGCTGCTCGCCGAGCTGGAGCGGGTGGAGGGGCTCGAGTGGATCCGGCTGATGTATCTCTATCCGATGTACTTCAGCGACCGGCTCATCGACGCGATCGCCGGCAGCAAGAAGATCGTGCCCTATCTCGACATGCCGCTCCAGCATGCGAGCGACCCCGTGCTCAAGCGGATGCAGCGGCGTGTGGCCCGCGGGCCCACGGAGGAGCTGCTCGGCAAGCTGCGGGAGCGGATTCCGGGGCTCGTGCTGCGGACGACGTTTATCACGGGCTTTCCAGGAGAGACGCGGGAGCAGTTCGAGGAGCTGCTCGACTTCGCCCGCACGTGGAAGTTTGAGCGGGCCGGGGTGTTCACCTACTCGCTCGAGCCCGACACGCCGGCCGCGAAGCTCGACGGCCACATGGACGAGGCTGAAAAGGTCGCCCGCCGCGACGAACTGATGCGGATGCAGCAGCCGATCGCCCACGCCCATGCCCGCAGCCAGATCGGCCGTACGCTCGACGTGATCATCGACAGCCAGAGCACGGAGCGCGAGGACGTGTGGATCGGCCGGTCGTATGCCGACGCGCCCGACATCGACTGTGTGGTGTATGTGACGGCCCCCGGCACGTCGGCCAAGCAGCCGCTCGCGGGGAAGATTCTGCCCGTCGAGATCGTGGCCTCGAGCGGCTACGACCTCGCCGGCGTGGTGGTATGAGCGCTTCGGGCGACCTCGATCGCGTGTGGACGGTGCCGAACGTGCTCTCGGCACTGCGGCTCGTGATCGCGATCGGGTGCTTCGTGGCGATCGAGGGGGCGGCGTGGGCCGGGGCCCTGGGGCTGTTTCTCGTGGCGGCCTCGACCGACTGGGTCGACGGCTGGTGGGCCCGCCGCTTCGGGCAGATCAGCCGCCTCGGCCGGATCTTCGACCCGCTCGTCGACAAGGTGCTCGTGTGCGGCGCGTTCGTGCTGCTCGCCGCCCGCGGCGATGCATCGGCGATCGCACCGTGGATGGCGGTCGTCGTGGTGGTGCGTGAGCTCGTCGTGACGGCCGTGCGGGCCGAGATGGAGCGGATGGGCCACGACTTTTCCGCCGGGCTCTCCGGGAAGCTCAAGATGGTGCTTCAGTGCGCGGCCGTCGCGCTCGACCTCGCGGCCCGCACCTGGCCCGAGGCGGCGATCGCCGGTGTCGAACTCCGCGTCGCTGCGACGGGCGCGGCGTGGGCGGCAGTGATCACGACGGCCTGGTCGGGAGTGGAATACCTCGCGAAGGCAGGCTCGCTCATGGCTGGAAAGCAGGGGTGAGCCGTGCAGGACGCCCCGGTGGACGGCCTCGTGTCTGACCTGCTCGCGGCTCCGACGATAGGCCTCGGCGCAGCGGCGACCGCGATTCTCGGCAGCCTCGCAATGATGGGGCTGCTCGCCGCGCGTTTCCGGCGTGGCGAGCCGATCGTACGGCCGGGAGCGAATGCGCCCGTCGCGTGGGATGGCATGGACGTGCTCTGGATCGTGGTGGTGGCGATCCTCTTGCAGACCATCGCGGCCTCGGTCGGGCCGCGTCCGCTGCCGGTGCAGCGGCAGCTCGTGTCGGGCATGCTGGCGACGGCCGGGGCCGCCGCGCTCGCCGTCGTGCATCTGCGCCGGCGTGGTGCGTCGTGGCGGACGCTCGGGTTGCACGTGGCCGATTGGCCGGCAGCCATGCGGCAGGCCGTCGGCATGGTCGCGCTCGTGCTCGCACCGCTCCTCGGCCTGGCCGGAATGCTCGATCGCATCGAGCCCTACCGCCATCCGATCGTCGAGTTTCTGGCCACGCATCGCGACGCGGTGTCGATCTCGCTCGTGTGGCTCGCCGCCACGGTCGTGGCTCCGATCGTGGAGGAGTTTTTCTTCCGGCGCGTGCTTCAGGGCTGGCTCGAAGCCTGGCTCACGGGCCGGGCCGCGTCGGCCGCGGGCGGGCTCGCGATCACGGGATCCGCGTTTGCCTTCGCGCTCGCCCATCTCGGCCAGGGGCTCGCTTGGATCCCGCTCGTCGTGCTCGGCATCGTGCTCGGCGTGCTCGCCCGCCAGACCGGCTCGATCGTGCCCGGCATCCTCGCCCACGCCCTCTTCAACGCCGTGAGCGTGGTGCTCGTGCTCTTGCAGCCTGCACAGTGACGCGCGCCGGCTTCGGGCTCCCCATATCCCGCTCGCCGGACGTTCGCCTCCGCCCTCCAGGCTCCGGCTCACTCGACTCCGACTGCGCTTCGGCATCGTGCCTGCGCTTGTCTGCATACGCCGGCTCCCGGGACACGGGGAGCCCGAAGCCTCCTCAACGATTGATTGCCGGTCTGGAAGACCGGCTCTCGAGAGCGAACGGAGGTTCGCCAAGAAAACCGAGGCCACGATGGCGAGGGTTTTCGTGAAGACGTAGGCGAGGGGTTACCCCTGCCGTTGAGACGGCGTATTTGACCAGCGTAGCCATGGATGGCGCAGCGCAGGCAAATCCGAGTGAGCCGGAGCCTGGAGGGCGGAGGCGAACGTCCGGCGAGACGGTACGGGGTAACCCCGAGCCGGTTGGGCTTGTTGAGTCATGAAAGACTTAGGAGAGACGCCTCTCCCACGATGAAAACCGCTCTGGCAGGCGCCGCGACCGTCCGGCACAATCCCGGCCCGCATGGATGCTCCGACACGCCCCACTCGGCCGCTGGCCACACGATTCGTCGATGCCCTCGCCTACGCGGCGGTGCGGGTCGCGATCTGCGTCATCCAGTCGTTGCCGCGGCCGGCGTGCGAGCGGTTTGCCCGCACTTGGGCCGACTTTCTTGCCAACCGCGTGAAAATCAGGCGGAGGGTCGTACGCGAGAATCTCCAGATCGCGTTTCCCGACTGGTCGGCTGAACAATGCCGCGACGTGGCCCGTGGAATGTGGGAACACCTGCTCCTGATGGTGATCGAGATCGCCCATGCGCCGCGCGTGATTCACAAGACGACCTGGCGCAAGCATCTGCGCATCCACGGCATGGAGGAGATGGTGCGCACGCTGTGGCTCGATCGGCCGAAGGTGATTCTCTCGGGGCACTTCGGCAACTTCGAACTGGCGGCATATCTCTTCGGCGTGTTCGGATTCCGGGTGTTTTCGGTGGCTCGTGAGCTCGACAACCCGCTGCTCGACGACTTCGTGACCGCGTTTCGCGAGTCGCGCGGCCAGCGCATTCTGCCCAAGAAGGGGAGCAGCCCCGACGTGGCCGTGGTGCTCGCCGAGAACGGGGCGCTCGGCCTGCTCGGCGATCAGGCGGCTGGTCCGCGCGGCTGCTGGGTCGATTTCTTCGGTCGGCCGGCGAGTGTGCACAAGGCGATCGGCGTGTTCGCGCTGTCGTCGCAGGCACCGCTCATCGTCTGCTCGGCGACGCGCCGTGGCGGTCGGCTGTTCGACTACGATCTGCGGGTTGAAGGTCTGGCAGACCCTGCCGACGGTGGGGTCGAGACGGCCGATCTCAGGGCCGTGTCGCAGTGGTACACGGCGTTGCTCGAGCGGGCGATCCGCCGGGCCCCGCCTCAATACTGGTGGGTGCACCGCCGATGGCGGGGACAGCCCGCACAGGCTACAGTGAGCCGCTCCGCCGCGTGACGGTCGTCACGGCGGAGCCCCGCGGTGCCCGCCCATGACCAACCGGCCCGACCAGTCCGACTGGTTTCGAATCGCCTCAACTCAAGAGTGCCCTTCCGGCACGAGCATCGAGCGTGTGGTCGAAGGGCGGATCGTGGCGCTCGCGAACGTGGCCGGCGCGTGGCATGCGATCGACGGGCTCTGCCCGCACCAGGGCGGTCCGCTCGGCACCGGCAGGCTCTGCGGCGCGGTGCTCACCTGCCCATGGCACGGGTGGCAGTTCGACGTGACGACCGGAGCGCACGGCATCTCACCGACGGTGCGACAGGCGGTGTACGACGTCGAAGAACGGGACGGCGGCGTGTTCGTGCGATTCGCCATGCGGACCGACGGGGCGGGGGCGGCACAGGGATGATCGAGATCCGCTGCTTTCGCAACGCCGATCCACCCCGGCTCGCCGATGTGTGGCGGGCGGCCGATCTCGGCCCGGCTGCAATGCAGCCGATGACGGCGCCCCTGCTCGAAGCGAGCGTGTTTTCGAAACCCTATTTCGATCGCGAGGGGCTGATCGTGGCCGCCGACGACGATCGCGTGGTCGGCTTTGCCCACGCGGCGTTCGGGCCGGCGAAAGACCGCTCCACCGTCGACACCCAGGTGGGCACCACGCTGCTTGTCGCCATCGTGCCTCATCCGTTTCAGGAACAGATCGGCGACGAGCTCCTTCGTGGCTGCGAGGCCTACCTGCGCCGCCGCGGTGCCACCACGATCCTCGGCGGCGGCTCGGCCGACTTGCGGAGTTTTTATCTCGGCCTCTACGGCGGATCCGATCTGCCGGGCATTCTCGATTCATCCACCGCGATGCGCCGGCTGTTCGAACGTGCCGGCTACGAGACGGCCGACCGGGTCGCCGTGCTGCGGCGCACGCTCCAGGGCTTTCGCGCGCCGGTCAACCGGCTGCAGCTGGCGATTCGCCGCAACACGGTGCTCCGCGCCATCGACGAGCCCACGCGCCGCACGTGGTGGGAGGCCGCCACGACCACCGGCATCGCGCTGCGCCGCTATGAACTGCTCAATCAGGCCGACGAGCGGCTCGGGAGCGCGTCGTTTTGGGACATGCAGCCGTTGGCGGGGACGTGGGGCGTGGTCGCGTCGGGGCTGCTCGACGTGGAGATCGAAGGGCCGCGGCGGCGGCAGGGGCTCGCCCACTACCTCGTCGCCGAGGCGCTGCACGATCTCTCGCAGGAGGGCGTGGGGCTCGTCGAGACACACGCGTCGACGGCCAACACGCCGGCGCTCAGCCTGTTTACGAAACTCGGCTTCGAGACCGTCGAACACGGCACGATCTTCCGAAAGCCCTAAAGCAACGCTCACAATCGCGCCGGCATGCCGAAAACCGGCATCCACGTGCGCCGGCGGGATCGCTAGGATCTCCATCGATCGCTCCCGCCCACGAGCCCCTGGAGGCGCCATGAGGGATGCCCGGCCGAAGCTGTTCGTGCTCGATACGAACGTGATTCTCCACGATTCCGGCTGTATCCGTAATTTCGAGGAGAACGACGTCGCGATCCCGATCACGGTGCTCGAGGAACTCGACCAGTTCAAACGCGGCAATGAAGACCTCAACTTCCAGGCCCGCGAGTTCCTTCGCCGGATCGATGCGCTCACCGGCGACGTGCTCTCGGAGCAGGGCAGCCCGCTCGGCCCTGGCCTGGGTTCGATCCGTGTGATCCTCGGCGGCGGCCGGGACGACCGCCTCGGCGAATCGTTTCTGCAGGACACGCCCGATCACCGGATTCTGGGCCTCGCGCTGCTGTTGCAACGGGAGCACGCCGACCGCCCCGTGATCCTCGTCTCGAAAGACACGAACCTGCGGATGAAGGCGAAGTCGCTGGGCCTCAAGGCGCAGGACTACACGTCGGACAAGGTGGAGAGCTTCGACAAGCTCTACACCGGCAAGCGTGTGGTGGAGGGCATCGAGTCGGAGACGATCGACCGCTTCTATGCCGAAGGGGCGGTGCCGGCGGGAGAGTTCGCGCACGTGTCGCAGCCGCTGGCCAATGAAAATTTCATCCTTCGCAACGGCAGCAAATCGGCACTCGCCACCTATCGGCCCGGCACGCGGGCCTTCACTCGCGTCGAAAAGCAGGCCTGCTACGGCATCACGCCGCGGAACGCCGAGCAGTCGTTCGCCCTGCGGGCCCTGCTCGACGACGACATCAAGCTCGTCACGATCGCGGGCACCGCCGGCACGGGCAAGACGCTGCTGGCACTCGCGGCCGCCCTCGAGAGCCGGCAGAAATACCGGCAGATCCTGCTCGCCCGGCCCGTGGTGCCGCTTTCAAACCGCGACCTCGGCTTTCTGCCGGGCGACGTGGGCGAAAAGCTCGATCCCTACATGCAGCCGCTCTACGACAACCTCACCGTGATCCGCCACCAGTGCGGCGAAAACACGCAGGCGGCGCAACGCGTGGTCGAGATGCGCGAGTCCGAGAAGCTGCAGATCACGCCCCTGGCCTACATTCGCGGCCGCAGCTTGCAGCGGATCTTTTTCATCGTCGACGAGGCGCAAAACCTCACGCCCCACGAGATCAAGACGATCATCACCCGGGCCGGCGAAGGAACGAAGATCGTGTTCACCGGCGACGTGTGCCAGATCGACCAGCCCTACCTCGACGCGCTCTCCAACGGCCTCTCCTACGTGATCCATCGGATGATGGGGCAGCCGCTGTATGCCCACGTGACGCTCGAGAAAGGGGAGCGCTCGGCGCTTGCCGATCTCGCGAGCGAACTGCTGTAATCACCGCATGACATCCGCGCCGACATCGCCGGGGCCGTTGCGCGACGTCGGCCGACCTTGCGGGCTGTGGCTGGGGCCTTCGGCCGGGGCGGAACTCGGCTTCGTGTGCGACTGCCTGCGTGGCCGCCTGGAGCTCGTGGAGTGTGGCACGGTCGCCGACGCGGTGGCCTGGCAGGCGGCCGGCGGACGGCAGCCCAGGCTCGTGCTCCTGGCCGCTGATCGACCGGGGCGTTGGTCGCTCGATGCGGTGGTGGCCGCTGCCCGGCAGTGGCCTTTGGCGACGCTCCTCGGCGTCGGCACGAGCCTCGGCGAGGGCCGCAGGCGCAGCGGGCCGGTGATCGCCGGCCTCGAGGAAATCGCCTGGCACGAGCTGCCCGGTCGGCTCGAGTGTTGGCTGGCCGATCTGGCTGCCGGTCGAGCGGGGGCCCTGGCCGCGCCCGCCACGGCGCGGCGCGAGGAGCGGCTGCTTGAAGCCCTCGACTCGGTGATGACGGTCGAGCAGGGCGATCTCCGGGCGTCGGTCTGGCTGGCCGGCGGCCGAGGAGCCGATCTCGAGGGTCTGGCCGACCTGCTCGCGCTCGCGGGCCGGCGCGTGGCGGGCACGACATCCGGACGCCCGCCGCTCGATCCTCCGGCGCCGCTCGTGGTGTGGGACGCAGTGGCGATCGGGCCGGACGACCTCGCCTGGCTCCGCATGGTGGCCGCCAATCGGCCCGGTGTGGGGATCGTGCTCCTCGAATCCTTCCCCAGGGGCGACTCGAACCAGGCGGCCCTCCGGGCGGGGGCAGGTGCGGTGCTGGGGCGGCCGCTGACCCTCGAGGCCCTCGAGGGCACGCTCCGCCGGCTGGAACGGCTGGACCGCGAAACCAGGGGGCTGACTGGCCTTGGTGCCGCCGCGCCGCGCCGGTAGCCTCCCGCCGATGCACCTTCTTCGGCACGTCCGCGCGATTGCCCAACTCACGCTCTCCGCCGGATTATGCGCAGGCCTCACCGCGGGCTGTGCGCAGATCGCCGTGCTCACGCCGGACCGGCTTGCCGACACGTCGCTCGCGCGGGCGGCAGCGACGACGGGCTGGTCGGAGGCTGCCGAGCTGCCGCGGCGGTCGGAGGTGCTCGCCGGACAGCTCGTGATCCGGGCCGACTTTCCGCTCGCCGAGCAGCATCGTCTGGTGCGCGAGCTCGAGGCCCTGCGCATCGACGTCAGTCAAGGGCTCGATCTGCCTGTCTCCGACGAGCCTGTGTACCTCTATCTCTTTGAGAATCACGAACGCTACGACGCCTTCGCGGGCCGCTACTTTCCGGGCTTTCCTGTGCGGCGGGCGTTCTTCATCGAGACCGACACGCGGCTGGCCGTCTTTGCCCCGTGGCAGGATCGAATCGCCGAGGATCTCCGGCACGAGACGACCCACGGCTATGTGCATGCCGTCGTGCCCGGCGTGCCGCTGTGGCTCGACGAAGGCATCGCCGAATACTTCGAACTGCCCCGCGGCGAGCAGGGCCGGCATGCCGACCACATCGCCCACCTCGCTGGCCGGCTCATCGAAGGCACCTGGCGGATCGACATCGAGAGGCTCGAGTCGCTGGAGTCGGCGGGCGAGCTTTCCCAAGACCACTACGCGGAATCGTGGCTCTGGGTGCACTGGCTGCTGCACACAACGCCCGACCGCAAGAGAATCCTTCAGGACTACCTCGCCGACTTGCGCCGCGATGCGAAAACGGCCCCGCTTTCGGCCCGCCTCAAGCACCTCGAAGGCGGCGCTGTCACCTGCAACGCCGCCCTCCGCGCGCACCTGGAAAGCCTGTCGCCCCGCTGACAGTTTTTTTGGAGGACAGGCTTCAGCCTGTCGCCGGCATTCTCTCGGCTCATGCCTCGGGTTTCCTGTGTGCACGAAACGGCACGGCATCGTGCCGTCCGGTTCTTGGCGGGCCTCCGCCCGCTGGTGGTCACCCGGCCCTCCGGGCCTGGCGTCCGTAGTCTGGGGAAGCCAGGCGGAGGAATTTTGGGGTTGACCACAGAAAGTGGTGAAAACGACTGGAAATGCAGATTGACCGCCTTTTGACCCGGCGCACAATTTCGCTCCGTCTCGTGGTCATGGATGACCGTGGGCGTGGATCGGGATTCGGCAGGAGGCCGTCATGTTCGATGCGACGACGATGGGGAGCGGTGTGCCCGCGGCGGGCGTCTCACTCGCCAAGGTTTTGCCCAAGGCACGGTTCGTGGGCTGCGACGACATCGTCGCGGTGCGGTGCGCGGGAGCGGCTGATCGCTGCCGGCCCGGCGACGTGTTCGTCGCCCGGCTCACGGTTGACGGTGACGGGCACGAAGATATCGACCGGGCCGTGGCCCGGGGCGCCGCGGCCGTGGTGGCGGAGCGGATGGTGCCCACGCATGGTGTGCCCCTGTGCATCGTGCCCGATACGGCCTGGGCGTTCGCACGGCTGGCACATGCGTGCGCCGGCGATCCGGCACGCGCGTTGAAAGTCGTGGCCGTTGCGGGCACGAGTGGCAAGACGACGACGGCCTGGCTCGCGGCGTCGGTGCTCGCGGAGGCGGGGCTGCGGGTGGGCGTGTTGTCTGGCCTGGGGTGCCTCGACGCCGAGAGCACGGTGCCGGAGCCGGCCGATCTCGACCGGCCGGAGGTGCTCGCCGCCTGGCTGCGCCGGCTCGCCGTTTCCGGATGCACCCATGCCGTCGTCGAGGTGTCGAGCCGGATGCTCGCCGACCGGGCGCTGGCCGGGATCACCTGCGGGACCGTGGTGGCCACGAGCCTGGCGACAGCCCACCTCGAGGCCCATGGCACGCAGGCCGCCTACGAAGAGATCACGGGCCGCATGCTCGACAGCCTCGGGCCCGATGGGTGCCTCGTGTTCAATGCGGATGATGCGCGGCTGCGGCGGCTCGCCAGACGGCATGCCGGGCCGTCGATGGCCGTCGCCCTGCGCCGATCGGCCGACGTGACTGCGGTGCCCGTCGAGCGCTCGCTGCACGGCCAGACGGTGCTCGTGATGGCGGCCGGTCATACCGCGGCAGTGACGGTGGTGGCACCCACGGCGTCGTTCGTGCGCGACAGCCTGCTGGCGGCTGCGATCGGCCTGCGAAATCGTGTGCCGCTCGAGCGTGTCTGCCGGGGCATCGAGGCGGCTGGTGGCGTGCCGGGGCGGCTCGAGCGGATCGATCGTGGCCAAGACGCCGCCGTGTTCGTCGACCACGCACCGACCGGCCACGCCCTCGCCGCCACGCTCTCGAGCCTGCGCCGGCTCACCCCCGGACGGCTGCTCCTCGTGGCCGAGGAGCCGGTGGCCGCGGCGATCGATCCAGCGGCACGGTTCGCAATCCGAGCGGCCCGGTGGTGCGACGAGACGCTCGTCGTGCCAACCACCGTGCTCGACGACCATGCCGACGGCGTGGCCGTGGCCGCGTATGCTCGGCTCGACCGGCTCCTCTCCCACGCCGGTGCAGGCGACTGCGTGCTCGTGCTCGGCCGGCCCCCGGCGGGCGGCGGCATGCCCGGCGACCCGGATGATCCGGGCGACCCCGCTGCGGCGGGCGTGCTCGCGACCCTCGTGGACGGCTGGCTGCAGGTGGCCCACCCGTCTACGTGGGGCCGACGAGCTGCCTGATGGGCGGCGGAATAGGCGCCTCGCCGAGCGGTGGCGCAGAATGATGGTTCCGTGGCCGAGGATTGAGACCGTATGACGCCTGGCTCCAAGACCGTTTCCGAAACACCCTTCGACGACCTGGCGATGGCCGTGTCGTGCCACGAGCCGCTCTCACATCACACGTGGCTCGGCATCGGTGGAACCGCGGCATTTTTCTGCGAACCGGTCGACGTGGAAGCGCTCGGCCGGCTCGTGAAACGCTGCCACGAACGGGGCGTCCCGCTCCGAGTGATCGGCGGAGGTTCAAATATTCTCGTGCCCGCGTCGGGGTTTCCCGGCATGGTGGTCAGGCTGTCGGCACCGGCGTTTTCCGCGATCGACGTGCAGCGGCCGGCAATCGTCGCCGGCGCCGGCGCTAAACTCGTGCATCTCGTCGCAGCCGCCGTGCAGGCAGGGCTGTCGGGCCTCGAGACACTCGTGGGCGTGCCAGGCACCGTGGGCGGCGCACTCGTGGGCAATGCCGAGGGGCATGGCGGGGACATCGGCGGCCGCGTGCGGGTGGTGCGGATCATGCTGCCGAGCGGCGTGGTCGAGGAGCGGAGCGGCGCACGGCTGGCGTTTCGATCGCGGTGGAGCAACCTCGACGACGGTATCGTGATCGGCTGCCGGCTGGAGCTCGACGAGGAAAACCCGGCCCAGTTGACGAAGCGCATGCAAAAGGAATGGATCGTGGAGCGGGCGGAGCAGCCGTCGGGCACCCGCAGTGTGGCCATGATGTTCAAGGATCCACTCGGCACGACCGCCGAATCGCTCGTCGCGCAGGCCGGAGCCCGCGATCTGCGGGTGGGCGAGGCCACGGTGTATGCGGCACACGCCAATTACGTGGTCGCGCATCCGGGCTGTTCGAGTGACGACGTGCGCGGCCTCGTCGAAGCCGTCCGCGCGCGGGTGCGGGAGCGGCTCGGCGTCGAGCTCACGCCCCAGATCGAGATGTGGTGAAGGGCGGGCCATGAACGTGCCTCAGCGCCGCAAGCCCGCCTCGGAGCCCGCACCGTCGGGCTCCGCACTCGCCTCGTTTCTCGGGCGGAGACGCACCGGCTTGCTGGCTGGGGCGGTCGTGCTGGCCGCGATCGTCGGCGTGGGCTGGCTGTGGCGGCAGTATGGTGACGCAGTCGGCTGGGCCGGCGACAACCTTCTCGAGCCGGCCACGATCGATGTCCGCGGTGTGGCGCCCTGGGTGCGGGCCGACATCAAAGCCGAGGCACTCAAGGCGGCGAGCCTCGACCGCGGACTCCCGCTCACCGATCCAGACCTAGCCAATCGGCTCGCCCGCGCCTTTGACACGCATCCGTGGGTCAAGCGCGTGATCGACGTGCGGCTCGTCCATCCTCCGGCGGCCACCGTCGAAATCGTCTGCCGCGAGCCGGCGGCGATGGTGGCCGTGAGGGGCGGCCTGCTCGCCGTCGACGCCGAATCGGTCGTGCTGCCGAGCGATGACTTCAGTGCCGACATCGCCGCGGAATACCCGCGGCTCACGGGCATCGACTCGAGCCCCCAGGGGCCCGAGGGCTCACGCTGGGGCGACGTCGTGGTGGAAGAGGGCGCCGCCGTCGCCTCGGTGATCGGCCCCGACTGGAAGGCGCTCGGGCTCGTGGAGTGCAAGCCCGTGATCGCGGCGGGCGTGCGGCGCTGGGACTTGATCGGCCCCGATGCGAAGATCATCCGCTTCGGCTCGGCCCCGGGCCACGAGAGTGCGGGAGAGCCCTCAGCGGCGCTGAAGGCGGCCGCCCTGCGGGCGCTCGTCGGCCACCCGCTCCCCGATGCCGGTGTCGATCTCACGACACCGGGCAGCTAGCGCCGGAGCGTGTCGCCCGTGAGATGGCCGAAGAGGGTTTCCCGGCCGCGGAGCACGTAGAACTTGATCGGGCCGAGGTTGTCTTCGCGGGCCTTGTCGAGCACGTAGGCCACGTTGTCGCTCGTGATCGTCTCCCAGACATGGAGCCCCACGAGAATGTCGCCCACGCGGATTCCCTGATCGGCCGCGGGGCCGTCGCTCCGCACCTCCTGCACGAGCAGGCCGCCGCGATACCGCGACTGGAGCTTCTGCACCTTCGCCGACGGCATCGACTCCACCCGCAGGCCGAGCTCGAGCCAGCACCGCTCTTCGACGCTCACCACCTGTTCGCGGACGGCGGCGAGCGGCAGTTCGAGCCGCTCCTCGGCGCCCGCGCGGAGGATCGTCACCGGCACGCTGTCGCCCGCCTTGCGGCCGAGCAGGGCCCGTTCGAGGTCGAGCTGGCTCGTGACGGGCAGGTCGCAGATCCGTGTGATCACGTCGCCCGCCCGCATGCCGATCGTCTCCGCCGGGCTCTCGTCGTGGACGACCTCAACGATCACGCCCTGCTGGCTGCACCCTTTGCACACGATGCCATGCCATGTGCGGTCGACCCGCTCCACCGAGAGCAGTTCCGTCACGATGCACAGCGCCTTGTCGATCGGGATCGCGAAGCCGATGCCCTGCGCTCCGGCCCGCACCGCGACGTTGATGCCGATCATCTCGCCGTTGATGTTGAGCAGCGGGCCTCCCGAGTTGCCCGGGTTGATGCTCGCGTCGGTCTGGATGAGATCATCGTAGCGCTGGGTCCGGCTCACCTCGACGTCGCGATGGAGGGCCGAGATGATTCCGCGGGTGACGGTGTGTTCGTAGCCGAAGGCATTGCCGAGAGCCAGCACCGTCTCGCCGATCATCAGGTCGCTCGAGGTGCCGATCGCGATCACCGGCAGCGGCCCGTCGGCTGCGACCTTGATCACCGCGAGGTCGGTGCGGGGATCGTGCGACACGAGCGTGGCCGACACCGTCTTGCCCGAGGCCAGCGTGACCTCGATCCGTCGCACCCCTTCCACCACATGGTAGTTGGTGACGACATAGCCCCGCGGGTCGATCACCACGCCGGTGCCCATGCCGTTGACGCGCCGCTGCTCGCCGCTGGTGTCGTCGTTCGCGGCGACGAGCTTCTGGCCGTGGATGTTCACGACCGAATCACGGGTGCTCTCGATGGCCCGCACGATCGCCGTGCGGCGTGGCTCCGAGGCGGTCGCCGGGCGGATCATCGCGGCCGTGCAGACAGCGGCCACGATCAGAGAGATGATCCGCGTACACCGCATGAGGCACATCCCGCTCCCACCCTGGCAAGGCCCTGCCCGGTGGCATGGCCGTCGCAGGCCGGCCTCGCATCCGTGCGGTGCCTCCCACCCAGGGTTGAATCGGACGGGCCGGCCATCTGATTCACCGCACGCAGTGGGCCCGATACAACTTCCCAGCCGCGGCCGTCAGACTCCCACACCGAGGGGTGTGTACACGAAAATGCGTGAAGTCGTGCGGTCAGCCGGAGATTTTCTCACGCTCGGAGCCGGGCGTCGGTGGCACCGTCCCGCCCTTGGAGCCGGCCGCCGGGGCGATGAGCAGCGGGAGCAGTTGGAGCACGAGAAACAGGCCCAGCACCGCGAGCACGGCGAGCGGCCAGATCCCGGCGATGCGTTCACCGAGATCCCAGCCTGCCTCGCGGGCGATCCCGCCCACGAGCGTGGCGATGAGCAACACGAACAGGGCCGCGAGCACGAGCCCGCAGCCCAGCGATGCCATCGTGCCCTTGAAGGTGCCCAGCTCGGAAAATTCTTCCTGGTGGAGGTCGATGGCCCGACCTCTCGCCAGGCTGCGGGGCACGCTCTCGGCCAGTTCGATCGCCCGAGCCGCGTCGTCCCATCCGGCCGGCCTGAGCCCATCGTTCGAAGCCCCGGTGCCATCGAGCACGCCAAGGATCGCCGCCCCACGATCGAATGGAGCCCGCTCAACGCCCGTCGGCGTCGACCACGTGCCTTGTTCGCCGGGCTCGGCGGGGAGTTCGACGGTCTGGCTGCCAGCGGAGCCGACCACCGTGATGGTGAGTCCCTCGGGAGTGCCACGGGCGACCTGCCAACGCACCGGCACGGCCGCGACGCCCGTGAGCCCCACGGCAAGGGTCGCCCAGCCCGTGTCGGGCCCGGCCCCGCAGAGCGTTGAAAGCCGCTCCGGATCTCCCACCAGTGTCCGCACGAGGTCGGCGTCGCGGGCCAGGTTTCGCAGCACGTTGTCGCGTGAGCGCTCGGTCAGACGCCGGGTCATTTCGATCGTTTCGATAACGCCGAGTGGGCCTCCGCCGAGACCTGCCTCGATCGCATGCCGCAGCCGGGCCACGAGGGGGTGGAGCCGGTCCGGCAGGATCGGCACGAGCCTCGCCCCCGAATCCTTGCGAATCATGTCGAGCTCGTACGCCCAGAGCATGGAGAGCTCGAGCGGCTGCGAGAGCACGAGCGTTCTTCCCGCCTGCACGAGCTTTCGCACGGCCTCGGCCCGCGTCTCACTCCACTGCTCGCGCCCCACGAGCACGGCATCGCACGCCCGGGCATCCATCAACGCTTCCCACGGCCCGCGCCGCGCTGTCGCGGGCACGCCGCCCTCGCCGGGGGCCAGGTCATCGGGCAGATCGCTGGCCAGCACGACCTCGTCGCCCCGCGCGACGGCCGCCGCCAACACTTCGCGCACCTGGTCGTCGATCCCGAGCAAACCGAGTTTCATCCTTCCATTGTTGGCTGTGACCACGAAACCGACCAGCCCCGATGCCGAGGCGGCCGATCGGGTAGGCTGCCGGTTTTTCTCCTCCTGAGCGGATATATGCGAGCGGAAGTGATCGCGATCGGTGACGAACTGACGACGGGCCAGCGGCTCGATACGAACAGCCAGTGGATCTCTCGTGAACTGGCCGTGCTCGGAATCGAAACGGCTTATCACACCACCACCACCGATTCACTCGACGATGGAGTCGCGGTGTTTCGCACGGCCGTGGAGCGGGCCGAGATCGTGGTCGTCACGGGCGGCCTCGGCCCGACGGCCGACGATCTCACGCGCGACGTGCTCGCGGCCGTGGCCAACGAGCCGCTGGAGGTGTGTCCGCAGGCGCTCGCCGCCGTGGAGGCACGGTTTGCCAAGCGGGCCGCGCCGATGCCGGAGAGCAATCGCAGGCAGGCGATGTTTCCCCGCACCAGCCGCGTGATTCCCAATCCGGAGGGCACGGCTCCCGGCGTCGACATTGAGATTCCGCGCCGGTCGAGCGGCACGAGCCGCGTGTTCGCCCTGCCGGGCGTGCCGGCCGAGATGAAGACGATGTGGGCCGCCACGGTGCTTCCCGCGCTCGTGGCCGGCCGGCCCGATGCGGCCACGATCCGTTTTCGGCGCGTCAAGTGCTTCGGTGCCGGCGAAAGCGCGATCGAGGCGATGCTTCCCGACCTGATTCGCCGGGGCCGCGATCCGCTCGTGGGCATCACGGCCCATGAGGCCACCATCACACTGCGGATCGTGGCGCGGGGGGCGGACGAAGCGGCCTGCCTGGCGAAGATCGCGCCCACCGAGGCACTCATTCGCGACGCCCTTGGCGACCTCGTCTATGGCGTCGAAGACGACGAAATCGAAGATGCCGCGCTGGCGGCGATCGCCCGGGCTGGCTCGACCCTCGCGACGGCCGAGGTCGCCACGTGCGGCCAGATCGCCGCCTTGTTTGCCGCGGCGGAGGCCCGCGGGCACCGCGCCGGCCTGCGCCGTGGTCTCGTGCTTCCCGAGTCTGACGCAGCGACGGCTCTGCTGCTCGCCGAGCGGGTTCGGCAGGAGACGGGCGCCACGCATGGGCTCGGCGTCGGCCCGGTCCGTGCGATCGACGGCGTCGAATCGATCGAGATCGGGCTTGTCGGGCCGCAGGGCGTGCAGCTCGTCGAGCACCGTCTCGGGGGAGCCGGAACGGTCAGAATGTCACGGGCTGCGAAGACGGCGATCGATCTTGTCCGCAAGACCGTACAATCAGGAGTCTCCGCCTCCCCGTGATCGCCATGCCGACGATGTCAGCCGCCTCCCGACGCACGTTCATCCTGTCGCTCGGCCTCGCGGTGCTCGTCGGGATGATTGCCTGGCCGTCATTCGTGGGCCGCATCCAGTACGCCCGCACCCGGGCCGAGCTCGCAGCCATTCGCGACGCGGCGATCGGTGCCGAGCTCGCTCCCGTCGGCAAGTTGTTCACGACGCTGGCCCGCGTGATCGGGCCGGCGGTGGTGAACGTGACGTCGAAGCGGCGGGTGGTCACGCTGGCCGATGAAATTGCCGCCCTGGCGGGCTCGGCTCCGCAAGGCGCCAGCGACGAGTCGGTCGGCTCCGGCGTGATCGTCACGAGTGACGGCACGCTGATCACCAACTACCACGTCGTGGCTCGCAGCGACGAGATCGACGTCGCGCTCGCCGACGGCCGGCGGTTTACGGCTGAACTCGTCGGCGCCGACGCGGCCACCGATATCGCCGTGCTCAAGATCGAAGCCTCCGGCCTGCCGAAGGCCGAGTGGGGCGACAGCGACTCGATGCAGGTCGGCGAAATGGTGTGGGCGATCGGCAATCCGTTTGGCCTCGACCGCACGCTGACCTACGGCATCGTGAGCGCCGTCGGACGGCGCGGCGTGCTCGAGAATCCGCTGCAGGAATTCCTCCAGACCGACGCCGCGATCAACCCGGGCAACTCGGGCGGCCCGCTCGTCGACGTGCATGGGCACGTGATGGGAATCACGACCGCGATCGTGGGGAAAGACTATTCCGGCATCGGGTTCGCGATCCCGAGCAACACCGCCCGGCGCGTCACCGACGAGATCCTGCGCACGGGGCATGTGGAGCGGGGCTATCTCGGGCTGGCGCTGCAGGCCAGAGCACCGGCCCTGCCCGGTGGATCGAGCGCCGTCGTGGCGGCGGTCGAACCGCGGTCGCCCGCCGCGCTCGCCGGCATCGTGCCCGGCGACGTCGTCACCGGGTTCGACGGGATCGCGATTCGCGATTCTGCCGCCCTCGTGCTCCTGTTGACCCGCGCGCCGGTGGGCAGCGAAGTGCCGCTCGACCTCACGCGGGGCTCCGAATCGCTCACGCTGTCGGTGCGCGTCGGCCGCCGACCGCGCGAACCGTGAGGCCTGGCCACCGATGGAAACCGACTTCATCGCCTGGCTCGTGTCACGCCTTCCGGCCGACCAGCGGCTCGAGGTGCCTCCGGGCGACGATGCGGCCGTGCTCCGTCCGCCGGCCCACCGCCGCACGGTGGTGACGGTCGACATGCTCATGGAGGGCACCGACTTCGTGCTCGGGCCCGACTGCTCCGCCCGCGCCATCGGCCACAAGGCGCTCGCGGTGAGCCTGAGCGATCTGGCCGCGATGGGAGCCCGGCCCGAGGCCGCCGTCGTGGCGGTGGCGCTTCCGCAGCACGGCGGCGACACGCTGGGCCGCGAGATCGAGGTGGGCATCGAAGCCCTGGCCGCCGAGCACGGCGTCACGCTCGCGGGCGGCGACACGAACGCCTGGGATGGCCCGCTCGTCATCAGCACCACGGCCATCGGCAGCGTGCGGCCCGGCGCGGCCTGGCGGCGCGACGGCGCGCGAGCCGGCGACGTGATTGTCGTCACCGGCGCCTTCGGCGGCAGCCTGCTGGGCAGGCATCTGGCCGTCGTGCCACGCGTCCGCGAGGCGCTTTTCATCGCCGAGCATTTCGCGGTGCATGCCGCGATCGACTGCAGCGACGGCCTGTCGCTCGACCTGGCGAGAATGATGGCCGCGAGCGGCACCTGCGGCGTGGTGCGGCTCGCCGACGTGCCGATCCATGCCGACGCCCGGCGGCGCGCGGCCCGCGACGGCGGCACCGCGCTCGATCATGCGCTCGGCGACGGCGAAGATTTCGAGCTGATTCTCGCCATGCCCCCCGAGGCGGCTCAGGCGCTTGTGGCGGCCGCCGGCACGGCCCCGCTCGATCTGCCGATCACGGTGATCGGCACGGTCGCCGCAGGAAGCGGCCTCGTGGCGGAGGCACCCGACGGCGGCCGCAGCCCTCTCGAGCCGCGCGGATATGTCCATGCATTCGACTCCTGACCCCCGGGCAACCGTCGCCGTGCAGGTCGCCGACGAGGCGGCCCTCGCCCGCCTCGCGGCGGTGCTGGTGGAGGCCCTGCCGTCTCGGGCGTTCATCGCCCTCGCCGGCGACTTGGGCGCCGGCAAGACCACCTTCGTGAAGGCCATCGCTGCCGCAGCGGGCATCGACCCGGCCGACGTCGTGAGCCCGACATTCGGCCTGATCCACGTGCACGAGGGCCCGCAGGGCCGGCTCGTGCATGCCGATTTCTACCGGCTAGCGGCGGCCGATGAGCTTCGCGAAACGGGCTGGGAGGATGCGATCGGCGGCGCGGCGGGCCGTGGCTGCCGCGTGTTCGTCGAATGGCCCGGCCGGATCGAGGGCCTGCTCCCCGCCGACCGGCTCGACGTGACGATCACGATCGATTCCGAGACGGGCCGCACGCTCTGGTTCGCGCCGCATTCGCCCGCCTACGCCCCGCTCATACAGGCGATCAAGGCCTGTCGGTGAGCCTGACGAGCTCGTGGACGATCTCTCCGGTCAGCGTCTGCTCGAGTGCCGCGAGCGCTCGGGCCGCAGGCACGCCGTCGAGAAGCCGATGATCGGCGAGGAGCGTCACCCGCATCCGACCCGCGTCGTCGAGCGGGTCGTAGGAGAGGCTCGATGTCAGGAACGTGGGGTGCCCACGATTCGAGCAGCCTTCGCCCGCGAGTGTCGACAGGCTGAACGTGCCGATGCGGAGCGCCCGCTTGGCCGCAGCCGACCGCAGGTTCCACCGCAGCACGAGGCGGCGCAGGAGCCGTGGCACCATCCGCAGTTCGAGCTGGCGCTTGAAGACATCGTCGAGCGGGGCGGTCATGCAGCGGGTGATCTCGGCCTGCAGGTCGGGCAGGGGCATTTCGTCGGGGGCGCGAATCCGGGCCCACCAGATCGCATCGGGGTCGAGCGCGCGATCGGCGGCGGGCGTCTCCTCCCCCCGCGGCCGACTGAGTGCCAGCGAGGCCACGCTCACCGGGCTCGTGGCCCAGCGGAGCCGGCCCAGCAGGGGCACTCGCGGCGCCGCCACCCAGCTCCGCAGCGCCGGCCGGTCGCGGGCCACGAGTGCATACGCCTTCAAGAACACAGCGGCCCAGCCGATGCGGGTCGCACACCGCCGCCGTGCCTCCTCGACCGCCGCCAGATGCATTACGCGTTCGACCGGAAAGATCGGGATGCGTTGCGAGAGCCGCACGATGTCGCTCACGAGCAGACGCTGCCCGTCGAGACGTCTGGTTGCGATGGGAAACGAAGCACGCGTCATGGGATGGAATCGTACCGCCGACCAGTCGCGTTGCTCCAGAGACGTTTTGGCTACACTCTTCATCCATGCGTCTCGACCCGGCCACCACGCTCGTCGCGTTTGTCGACATCCAGGAGCGGCTGATCACGGCCATCCCGGCCGCTCCCGGCGTGCTCACGCGGGCCCTCCGCCTCGCCCGTGCCTCCCGCCTGCTCGACATCCGCACCGCGGTCACGGAGCAATACCCCAAGGGCCTCGGCCCCACGCCGCCCGAGCTCGCCAGCCTCCTGCCGCCCGCGGTCCCAAAGACGGCCTTCAGCTGCTGCGGCTGCGACGCCTTTGCCAGCCTCGTCGACGCGTCGCCGCGACCACACGCGGTCGTCCTCTGTGGCCTCGAAACGCACGTCTGCATCACGCAGACGGCGCTCGACCTGCTCGGCCGCGGCCTGGGCGTGGTCATCGCGGCCGACGCGGTCGCCTCGCGGCATGTGCTCGACCACGACATCGGGCTCCGCCGACTCGAATCCGCCGGCGCGGTGCTCACGACGACCGAAGCGATCCTCTTCGAATGGCTCCGCGACGCCTCGCACCCACACTTCAAAGCGGTGCAGAAACTCGTGCTGGAGTGACGTGGCGGCGGAGGCAGCGACAGGCTGAAGCCTGTCCTACACGCCTGTCCTACACCTGGGGTGGGGCGGCGTCGGCGTCGGGCTTCGGGGGATCGTCGAGGAACTTCGTGAAGTTGAACTCGCCCTCGGATCCGCTGAAGCCGAAGTCGAACGTGTCTTCCTTGTCGCCCGCCACGGGCGGGGCAGGGGAGGCGATGGAGGCAGGGGCGGCGGTCGCGGCCACGGCCTGGTCGCCAGGCGTGCCCTGCGGACGCTCGCGCAGGCGGGTCGAGAGTTGGCCGAGCCACTCGGGAGTCGGAAAGGCATAGGGGCGGAACTTCTCGAACGTCCCCGTCTCCTCGTGGATGAACAGGGCTCGCTGGGGGCCGAGTTTGCTGGCGAGCGGGTTGTCGATGAGCTGGCTCGAGTCGGAGCCGCTCATCTGGAACAGGATGCGGAGTTCGAACTCCTTGAGCGTGCCGCGCTCGAAGGTGCGCATGAGGTTTGTGAGTGAGTCACACCACACGAGCGTGTGGATACCGACGGTCGGGCCGTCCTTGAGGACGTCGAGAAAGTTTTGCGCGGGGCCGACTTTTTTCTCGGAGCCGAACGAAAAGCCGAAGCCATCGTCGGCCTTGCGGAGCTCGCGAAACCGGGCGAGATCGCGGATCACGACGAACACCGCTTCGCCGTCGAGAATCTGTCCGTCGACCCGGCGTTTGACCTCCGCCGCGAGCCGCTCCATGGCGTCGGCCACGCCCAGCCGGCCCACCACGTCGACATCGTGCGGCAGGCTCTTGGCGAGTGTGGCGAGCAGGATCTCGGGCTGCTCCTCGGCGATCGCGGGCTCGAAGAGCACGAACCGGCCGGGGTGGCCCATCGCTCCGCCCGAGTGCGGATCATGGCCTGCCGCCAGGCTCACCATCGACATCGCCAGGAGCGCCGTGGCCAGGTCGTCTCGCTGGCCGACGATCAGCATGTTGGCCCCACCCTGACGGCGGAAGATGGCCGCCGTTGGATCCTTGATCGCGATCGCGTCGCCCAGCCAGACCAGCGGCGCCGTGAGCTCGCGGCCGTGGACGGTGTGCGAGGCGAGCAGCTCTTTCAGCAGCAGATTGCCGGCCGGATCGGCGGCTTCGTTGCCGTCGAACACCATGCGGGGCACGGTCGGGATGTCGGTGCGCCGATCGGCGAGCTGGCGCAGCGCACCGAGATATCGCTCGCGCCGCTCGTCGTTCAAAAACACCACCTGAAACGGGCTGTTGCCGGCCACCATGCCGTTGGCGTCGTTGTAGATCGCCTCACCAGGCCGGGTGAGGAGCCGGGCGGCGGTGTTGTCTTCGGAGAGGATCAGGCTCGAATCGGCCTCGTTGCACTGCAGCGCCACGCGCACGGCCATCTGCCCCATCGTGGCCCGCGGCAGGCTGTAGGAGCCGCCGAGCGTCTGGGAGCCGAGAATCACGTGCATGCCGAAGGCACGGCCCTGCCGGACGAGCCGATCGAGGATCAGCGCGGCTTCCTGCGCGAGCTTGTCGTCTTCGACGAAGATTTCCTGAAACTCGTCGATCAGCAGCACCAGCCGCGGCATCGGATCGGCGTGGCCGGTGGCCCGGAATCCCGCCACGTCTTGCACCGCCAGATCGCGAAACAGGTCGCCACGGCGCTTCAGCTCGCGATCGAGCTGCTCGAGCACCGAGAGACCGAACTCGCGCTCGCTCTCGATCGCGATCACGCGGGCATGCGGCAGCTTGTAGTGGTCGTAGAGCTTGAACTCGACGCCTTTCTTGAAGTCGATCAGGTAAAACTGGATTTCGTTGGGGCTGTATTGCAACGCGAGGCTCGTGATCATCGCGTGCATGAGCGTCGATTTGCCGGAGCCCGTCTTGCCGGCGATGAGCGCATGCTGGCTCGTGCCTTTGCCGAGCTTGAGATACTGCAGCTTCTTGGCGCCCGCCGGACCGAGCGGTGCCAGCACCTCGCTCGCCGTGCTCTTCGTCCACCACTCGTTCTCGGGCGGTGCCACGCGGTCGAAAGGCACCTCGACCCGCTTGGCGGCCTTGGCGGCCTTGCCCACGCGCTGGATGATCCGCGTGCACGCCTCGTCGGACGGCGCCCGTTCCGGCGCGAGCGGCCACTTCGAGAATTCGGGGTCGGTCCAGGTGAAGGTGCCGTCTTTGAGGACGAGTGTGGTGGAGTGCTTCTCGAGCTCCGCAAGGCTGAAATCGGCCGGCATCGGCGCCTTCGTGTCGATCGACACGACGAGATAGACGCCGCAGCGGGCGCCGCTGGTGGAGATGCTCGCCAGCCGCCGGGCGCTGGTTTCGGTGAAGTTCGCCGGAAAATTGGCGACGACGACGAACCGATAGGGCTCCGGCACTTCGGCGATGGCGTTGTAATCGCCGATCGAGGCGTATTCGTTGCGGAGGTATTTCTGGATCACCACCTCCATCTGTTCGGTGATGTCGGCAAGCCGCTGCTCGATCTGCTGCGGCTCGGTCCAGATGCGGTTGGTGACGAGCAGTTCGTCGTAATCGGCGAGATGCATGAACCCGGCGAACTGCTTGCCGAGCCCCAAGGGGTCGATGATCGTGAACCGACTCTGCCCCGCCGGAATGCCGGTGGCGATGCGGAGCATGAGCGCGTGCATCATGTCGGAGGCCATTTCTTGCTGGTCGGCCGTGGTCTTGACCAGGAGCGATGCATGCTTCGGAAACGGCACGAGCGCCGGCTGGGCCCAGGCGATCGGGCCGAAGGCGTTGAGTTCGGGGTGGGCCGACACTCCGCCCGGGATCTTCTCAAGCGTCAGGGCCTGGGAGCCGAACCGCAGCCCCGGCGGGGTCTCCGTGGGCAAGGGCACCGCCTCGTCGGCGAGCTCGGTCCACGGGCGAAAGGCCGCGGCGTCGATCTGGTTGACGGTGTCATACACGGCCGCCGTCGCCGTGCGGGCGTCGCGCCAGCGGTCGGTCATCTGCCGCCAGCGGTCGTCGCGGCGCGCGGTGATGGCGGCGAGACGTTCCGTGCGGGCCACTTCGAGCCGCTCGAGATCCTCCCGGCACGCGGTCTCGAGGGCCGCCAGCCGGGGCGGATACTTCTTGTCGGCTGCCTCCTTGTGCGTCACGCGCTTGTGGGCGATTTCCTCGACCTTCGCCCGGTATTTCGTTTCCAGGTCGGCGGCCTGCTTGTCTTTCTTCGCGGCGATGTCGCCGAGCTTGGCGGAAAGGGCCGCCTGGCGATCGGCCAATTCCTGCTTGAACCGCTCTTCGAGGGCCCGGGCCTGGTCATCGCGGCGGATTTTGATGAAGGCTGCGGCAGCGTCGTGCCAGGTGCGGGCTCGGGCGATGTCGGCGGCGAGACGCGTGCGGAGGGCGACGGCCTGCTCGCGGGCCTGGCGGCGCAGTCGGCCCACGAGCCACAGGGCCACGCCGATGCCGAGCGCCGCGACGGCCCCGGCGGTGCCGGCGGCGACACCGATCCGAAACGGCATCTCACCCGTCAGGAACAGGAACGCCGCACCCCCGGCGGCGAGCCCGAGGATGCACGGCACCACGATCGCCCCGCCCAACGTGCCACCGGCGAACGCCGTGCGGGCCGACCTCAAGCCGAGGATCGCCTGTGCCTGCTCGCCGATCGTCGCCCGCAGTTGCTCGAGCTGCGTGAGCACGTCGCCGCCCGCCGGAGGCTCGTCGCTTGAAGCTGCTTCTCCCGCAGGCTCGTCGCCCGCAGCTGCGGGCGACTCGATGCGCCAGCGGGCGAGCGCTTGCAACGTCTTCTGATCGGCCTCGTCGAGGTGCGCGAGCGTCCGGCCCAGGTCTTTCTCCGACTTGGCGAACAGCCGGACGGGGTCTTTGCGCTTCTCCGTGCAGATCTCGCGAAACGAGGCGTCCTCGTATTGATCGTCGTCCTTGAGCTGGCTCTGCTGCGTGGCGGCCGTCCGCAGGATCGTGGCTGCGAAGGCCTTGCGCTGGTCGTCGAGCTTCTTCTGCTCGGCCGCGGCCTGCCCGGCGATCTGCTGCAGGACCGTGGCGTATTCACGCTTGGCCGCTTCGATGTCACGGGTGTACTTCTGCGTGGTGGCGGCGAGTTTTTCCCGGGCCGACTTTTCGGTGGCGGCCCGTGCCTCGTCGTGCTCGGCCACGATCTCGTGTTCGAGCTTCGCCCGCACCGCGGCCTCACGGCGGAGCGTCTCCATCTGTGACCGCAACACGTCGCGATCGTAGGGGCTCGTCGGCGTGGAAGCGTCGGGTGCGTCAGCCATCGAATCGGTCGCTCACGTCGCGGACGGCACGGGCCAGCACCTCGGCCAGTCGGCCCACTGCCTCGAGCGTCTGCTTCACGTCGGGCATGAGCGGGTCGATGTGCTCCTTGTGAAAAGCCTTGCTCGTGGAGTCGTTCCAGCTCTCCTTCGCCGACTCCCACTTGATGTCGAGTTGTTTGAGGGCGAGCGCCATCTTGGCGGCACCACTCGAGAGATCGAAGTGCCTCATGGCGACTGCTCCGGGGTGGCATCTCGGGCGTCGGGGGCCGGGGGTGCGGCCGGGGCCGCCGTTTCGTCGGTCTGCCGTGTCACCGCTGCGGCTCCCGAGCCGCCGGTCGCAGCGGTGTCGGGCCGCGGCCCCGACACCTGGCCGTAGGCCTCGAGCGACTTCAGCATCTGCTCCACGCGGGCGATCGCCCGCGGGCAGTCGACGTCGACCACCTCGCGAAAGTGGACGAGCCGCACGCAGGTCTCGCGATATTGCTGGAGCACCACCGGGGTCCAGCGGCGCACCGCTTCGGCCTTCTGCTCGGCGTTCGCCAACTTGGCCCTGGCCTTTTCCAGGTTTTTCTTCTCCTCGGCGCATGCCGGCTGATTGTTGCCCACCTTCTTGAAGGCCCGGCAGTGCTCGAGATCCTTGATCGCCTGATTCACGAGGTCGCCGCAGCGGCGCACCTCTGCCTTCCAGTAGGCCGCCTGGTCGACCGTGATGTAGTCCACCGCCTTTCGCCCCTCGAGTTCGATCTCGTCGAGGGAGCCGCTCGTCTCATGGGCATAGGCAGCGAGGGCCGCCTTGACGAAGGCGAGCGTATCGAGCGATTTGACGTCGGCCTGGGTTGACATCGAGATGTTGGTCAGCGCTGATCCTGGTATTCCTCCACCCGCTCCGCCTTGCGGATCAGGTAGGGGACGTATTCTCCGGTCGATTCGACGAATCGGCCAAACGTGGTGAGTTGCTGCGCAAACTCTTCCTCAAACTTTTTGTGTTCCTGGTCGCGCCAGGTTGAGCCCAGGGCGGCGAGCTGCCGTTGCACCGTCTGCATCTGCGTCATCACCTCGGTGCTGAAGTGCCGCAGCCGCTGTGCAAATCTGCGCAATTCCTGCGGGTCGACGATTGCCTGTCCCATGGCCCAACTCCCCGAATGCAAGGATGATCGAACACGCCGCTCCGGCTCCTTGATCTTATCGCGGACGCGCCATCGTTGGACAGCCGCCACCGCGACGGGGCCGCTGGGAATGGGACTTCAGGCAGCGTAGACTCCGCAGACGCCACGATTCCCCGGGAGACCACCGCATGCAGCCCGCCCACCCTGGAACAGACGCTCCGTCCATCGAGGTGTCGCTGGAGCCATCGAAGGGCTGGCACGTGACGCATTCGTTCTACGCCTTCGACCGCGCCCGGCTCGCCGGGATGGACGCGGCCACGCGGGCCGCGGGGGCGAGTCACTTCGCCGAAGTCCTGGCCGCGGACGGCCCGGGGGCTCCCCGCCGGCTCCAGGCCTGGATCGTGCCAGGGCACAAGGCCGACTTCGGCGTGGTGGCGATGGATCCATCGCCACTCGCCGTGGAGAGCGTGCACCAGCGGCTGCTGGCAGGCCCGTTCGGGCCCGCGCTCGTGCCCACGTATTCGTTCGTGGGGCTCACCGAGGTGAGTGAATACGTGCCGACCGTCGAACAATACGCCAAGCGGCTCGTCGAGGAGGGAGAAGTGGCCGACAGTCCGTCCCACCGGGCCAAGGTGCAGGGCTATGCGGCCCGCGAGGATGCGATGCGCCGAGCCCGGATCGAGCCCGATCTGCCCCCCTGGCCGAACGCCTGCTTCTATCCGATGAACAAGAAACGCAAGGTGGGGGAAAACTGGTTCGCGTTGCCCTTCGAGGAGCGGAGCCGGCTGATGGCCGAGCACGGGCGCACGGGCATGTCGTTCGGCGGCCGGGTCACGCAGCTCATCACCGTGAGTGTCGGGCTCGACGACTGGGAGTGGGGCGTGACGCTCTGGGCCCGACGGCCCGATTTCCTCAAGGAGATCGTCTACAAGATGCGGTTCGACGAGGCGAGTGCGCGGTATGCCGAATTCGGCCCGTTCTACACCGGCTACGTGGCGACCGCCGCCGAGATTCTGGCGCATTGCCACGTCGCTTGAGCGGAGCCGCATGCGATGACAGTCCCTTCTCCATCGACGGCCGGATATGACTTCACGAGCGACTGGTTCACGCACGTGGAGCCGACATGGCGCGTGCTCACCCGCGAGCTGAAGCCGCGCGCGATCCTGGAGATTGGCTCGTTCGAGGGACGCTCGGCGTGCTGGATGATCGATACGCTGCCGCACCTCGTGAACGCCGGTGTCGACCTCGTCTGCATCGATCGCTGGGGGCCTGGGCGAGTGGAGCGGCCCGGCTCCCAGACACCATCGGCGATGGATCTCGTCGAGCAGCGGTTCGACCGCAACATCGCGGCCGCCGTGAACAGTGCTGCTCACCCCGTCACGGTTCGCAAGCTCAAAGGGCCGTCGATCGTCGGCCTCGCGAAGCTCGTATCCGAAGGCAGGCAGGGGGCGTTCGACATGGTCTACGTGGACGGCGGACATTCGGCCCCTGACGTGCTCGCCGATGCAGTCCTCGCCTTTCGGCTGCTCCGCGTCGGCGGGCTGATGATCTTCGACGACTACTTGTGGGTGAACGATCCGGTCCAGCCCGATGACATCCTGCGGACCCCGAAGCCTGCCATCGACGCGTTTCTCAACGTCCACTGGCATGCGATGCGAATCGTGTCCGGCAAACCGGTCTACCAGCTGTATGCGCGGAAGATCGCCGAGTGACGGCGGCCGGGGCCGTGTCAGCGGCCGGAGAAGATCAGTTCGACCGCGGTGCCCCGCGGCGGTACGCGGCCCGCGAACGCCTCGAAGAGCAACGCCTCGTTTGACTGTGAACTCTCCACCGGCAAGTCGAGCATGGCGGTGGGAAAGTTGGAAACGCAGATCAGGTCGCCGCCGTCGGCCTGGTAGTACTCCGTGCCGTCGGCCGGATCGGTCCAAAAACTGCTGCCGGCGAACACCCAGTCGGTGTCGAGGGCCGCACCGGTGCGGGTGTTGCGCACCCACTCCCGCCCATCGACCGAGGTGGATCTGCCATCGGCCTCGGTCCACCGCACCCGCACCAGCACCCGGGGCCCCGTAGCGGCGACATATTCGGGGTCGAACGACACCGGTGTGCCGGGCTCGAGCCCGATCGCGAGCAGCGCCGCGTGCACCAGCCGGGCGGAGGCCTTCGTGGCCACGATCGACTCGTGCTCCTTGGTGCCCTCCGAGCAGGCGAAGAACTCGATCGAGCCGCGATCGATCGCGATGCGGCCGCCGACGACGACTTCCTTCTGACCAGGGTCGACCCAGACCTCTTCGGTCGGCGAAAGACGTTTCAGATCCGGATGCCGATCGCCCGGCTCAGCCGCGCCGGGTGCCGGGCCGGCGGGCACCGCCACGAGGGCGATCACCGACAAAATCAGGCAGCGAATCGTGCGCATGAGTCGGCCCCGTGGAGGTTCGAGAAGCATCCGGTACGATAACGCCCCGACGGCCCGCCGACGAGTGACGCGTCGTCTTTTCCCCGGAAGCGTGCCATGCCAGCGACGAAGAAAGACAAGACACGGCTGAAACGTCCGGAGACGGCGAGCCAGCCCGGCACGAAGAGGGGGCGGTCCGCCACCCGCGACGTTCCCGCCACCGACCGGAGCGACGCGCCTCAGGGCGGCAGCGCCGCCGCATCGACACGAGCCGTCGCGGGAAGCCGCCCGCCGCGGGTCAAAGCCCGGGTGGCTGCCGAGCGGATCCGCGAGCTGGCCGACGTGAGTGAATCGCTCGACAGCCGGCGTCGGCTGCGGCGGCTCGCCAAGCTCGTGGCGCACGGATCTCGGCAGGTGCGCGGCATCGCGTTCGTCGAAGGCCTGCTCGGCGAGTGCCTCGACGAGGCGGCTGCCAGCGGATCGCCGCGGGAACGGTGGCTCGTGTGCGAGGCCGCTACCTGGGGGCTCGCCTGGCTCGCCCGCACGCGGAGAGCCGGCGGCTCGGCCGGTGGGCTGCTCGAGCGGCTCGTGAAGTTCGCCTTGCAGGCTCGCGATGGCATGCAGCGGCGCGACACCGGCCCGACGGGATTCGTCGTGGCGTTGGCGAGATTGTTCCGCGACATCGAGGCCTGCCGCTGCCTCGAAGCCGGCGCTTCGGAAGCGCTCGTGGAGGAGATCGGCCGCCTGGTGTCGGATGATGGAGCCGTCGTCGTCGGTGGCGATCCGGCAGGATCGATGGCCATCGTGGAGCGGGTGGAGCGTTGGGCAGGCGTGCGCGACACCGCCTTGGCCACCAGGGGCCCGGCTCCGTGGGACCCCGCGACCGAAGCCCGCTGCAAGGTCGCCGCGGCCACGGCGCTCCGCCTCCTGGGCGGCCATGGCCGGATTCTGACCGGGGCGGGAAGACTCCCCGAGTCGTTCTCGCGAAAACTGCTCGCGGCGTCGCTCACCCGGAAGGGAGCGATGGGACGCACGGCGTCGGCTGTCTGCAGGCCGCCGCGAGCGATCGACCGGCATGCAGCCAAACGGCTCCTGCCCCGCGATCTGCACGCCACCGACTCCGCCCTGGCGATCATTCGCACAGGCTGGCAGCGCGACGCCCTGCGGGTGTTCGTCGACTATCGGGAGGCGACGCCGCGGCTGGAGATCGCCACCACCGATCGGCTCCTCGTCGATGGACCGTGGACGTGGCGGGCCTGGCTCGACGGACGCGCGCTGGAAACCGAGGGCCCGTGGACGGTGTCGTGCTTCGAATCGGATCGCAAGGCCACGTTTTTGGAAATCGCGGCACCGCTCGGCGGCGGGCTGCAGCTCGAACGGCAGGTGGTCGTGCTCGTGCGCGACGCGATCGTGCTGCTCGCCGATGCGATCACCGCAGCCACACCCCCCGCAGGGCAGACCCTGCGGCTCGAATCGTCCGTCGTGCTCGGCACGGCGCTCGAGGCCGAGAGGGCCGAGGAGACGCGGGAGGCCGTGGTATACGACACGGCCATGCGGGCCACGGCCCTGCCTCTGGCGTTGCCGGAGTGGAATGCGGCGACGGCCGCGGGCAGCTTCACCGTGGCCGACGGCACGCTCGCGCTCCGGCAGGAGACGGAGGGGGGCCGGCTCTACGCGCCGCTCTGGCTCGACTGCGCGCCGGCCCGCGTCGGCCGGCCACTCACGTGGCGGCAGCTGACCGTCGCCGACACGCGGCGCAACCTGCCGCGACATCAGGCCGCGGCGTTTCGCGTGCAGGCCGGCCACGACCAATGGCTGCTCTATCGCGCCCTCGACGTGCCGCGCAACCGGACCGTCCTCGGGTGCAATCTGTCGTGCGAGTTTCTCCTCGGCAGGGTCGGTTCCGACGGTGTCGTGGCCCGCACGCTCGAGATCCAATAGGCCGCACCGTCTGCGGGAGTGGCCACATGAGCGACCCGTCGAACGATCGGCTGCGAAACAATCTGGCCGCGATTCGCGGGCGGATGGCGGAAGCCTGCCGTCGCGCGGGGCGGCAGCCGGGCGACGTGACTCTCGTCGGCGTCACGAAATACGTGTCGGCCGAACGTACGGCCGAGCTCGTGGAGGCCGGCTGCCACGACGTGGCGGAGAGCCGGCCGCAGTCGCTGTGGGCGAAAGCCGACGCGCTTGCATCGCTCGCCGTAGCCCCGCGTTGGCACCTGGTGGGGCACCTGCAACGCAACAAGGTCCGCCGCACGATACCGCTCGTGTCACTGCTCCATTCGCTCGACAGCCGCCGGCTGCTCGATACGCTCGACGCCGAGGCCCGGGCCTGCGGCACGACGTGCGACGTGCTCGTGGAGGTGAATCTCGCCGGTGATCCGGAGCGCACCGGGCTGGCCGTGGAGGAGGTGGCGCCGCTGCTCGCCGCCGCGGCGGCCTGTCTGCATGTGCGGGTGCGCGGGCTGATGGGCATGGCGAGCGTGCCGGAGGGCCAGGAGGCATCGGCCACGGCCCAGCGGCAGTTTGCCGGGCTGCGCGAGCTGCGCGATCGATTCCGGAGGGAGACGCCGCCCACGGTGTCGCTCGACGAGCTCTCGATGGGGATGAGCGAAGACTTCGAGGAGGCGATCCTGGAAGGGGCGACGCTCGTGCGCGTGGGCAGCGCCCTCTGGGAGGGCGTGGCCTAGAGTTCGCGTGACGTCAGTCGAAGCGGACTTCGAGAATCTCGAACTTCATCGTGCCGGCGGGCACGTCGATCGCAACCTGCTCGCCGACTTTGCGTCCGAGTAGGCCCTGGGCCAACGGGCTGGCCACGTTGATCTTGCCGGTGTCGTAGTCCTCTTCGCCCGCGCCCACGAGCACGAAGATCTCTTCGTCGCCGAACTTCAGATCCTTGACCACGATCGTGGCGCCAAACACCACCTCGTCGGTGGCCTCCTTGGGCCGCTCCACGATCACCGCTCGGGCGAGCTTGTCGGCCAGGAGGTTGATCTTGGCCTGCATCATGCCCTGGCTCTCACGGGCGCCGTGATATTCGGCGTTTTCGCTGAGGTCGCCTTCGCTCCGCGCCGCAGCCACCCGCTGGGCGAGCTTGGGCATCTCGACGGTGTTGAGCTGGTCGATTTCGGCCTTGAGCTTGTCGTAGCCGGCACGAGTCATCGGGATCAGGTCTGACATGATCAATCTCTCACAGGCGTGCGAACAAAACGGGCCATCTGAACGTGGCGGCGAGGGAACGTGTCGCCGGCCGATTATGTCGGAGGCAGATAGAGCAGGCAGCCACAGCCCCGACAGGGCACGACCTTCCCCATCGACAGCTCGGCGAGCATGTTGCCAGTGAGTTGCTGGAAACAGCCGCCGCAGCTCGTCCCCTCCACGGGAGCCATCGCATCGGCGCCCTTGCTCTTCACGATCCGCTGGTAGACCTCGCGGGAGTCGGGCGGAAGGTCGGCCTCCGCCGCATCGAGATCGACCCGAATGCGGGCCACCTCGGCCTCGAGCCGGGAAGTCTCGCCGTCGACCTTGGCCTTCGTCTCCGCGAGCTGCTTCTTCACGGCCGCGATGTCGGTCTCGGCGGGCACGAGCTTCTTCTTGACGGCATCGAGCATTTCGAGGCCTTCGAGAATCTCGTCTTCCAAGACCTTCGTGGCCATCTTGTCGGCGGCGATCTGATCGCGGAGCGTCTGATATTCGCGATTCGTCTTGCAGGCGTTGAGCTTCGCTTCGAGGTCGAGGATCTTCGACTCGGCCGACCGTAGCTGGAGCTGCTTCTGGTCGGCGGCCATCTTGGACTTCTTGATCTCGTCGAGCGCCCCGGCGTGCGTGGCCTCGGCCGCCTCGAGCTGCTTCGTGCGGACGGCGACCTGCCGTGGGCCGGCAGCGAGCTGGTCGCGCAGATCGGCCAGCTGACGATGCAGCCTGTGCAACGTGCGAAGAGCGTCGGCGGTGACGGCGAGAGCCATGCAAAATCCCAAGTCCCGCAGCCTTCTTAGCCGCGGCCTGTGTAGTCTACCAAATCGTTTCCGGGATGCCGAAAAGGCCGTCGAACAGCCCAATCCGGCGAGGGGTTACCCCGTACCGTCTCGCCGGACGTTCGCTGCGCCCATCCTGGGCTTCACTCACTCGGATGTGTCTGCGCTCCGGCTTCCTGCCTGCGCTGGTCACATACGCCGTCTCAACGGTAGGGGTAACCCCTCGCCTACGTCTTCACGAAAACCCTCGCCATCGTGGCCTCGGTTTTCTTGGCGAACCTCCGTTCGCTCTCGAGAGCCGGCCTTCCTGCCCGGCAATCAATCGTTGAGGAGGCTTCGGGCTCCCCGTGTCCCGCTCGCCGGCGTATTTGACCAGCGGAGCCATCTTCACGCGAACACCCGGCATCGTGCCGCTGTTCGCTTGGCGGGCCTCCGCCCGCTGGTGTTCACCCGGGCCTCCGGCCCTGACGTTCGCGTGTGGGAGCCGAGCTTTGCTCGGCGACCGTAAGCCGGCGCCGACGCCGGGACGGCGGCGACGGCGCGACACTCGCCAGGCGCAGCGCAGGCAAATCCGAGTGAGCCGGAGCCTGGAGGGCGGAGGCGAACGTCCGGCGACGGGATATGGGGAGCCCGAAGCCGGCGCGGCTGACTGCCCGATCGTCCGGCTCGGGGCGCGGGGCCCCGAGCCGGGACGTCTGACTGCGATTCCGTGCTATTCAGCGCCCGCGAGGAACGTTTCGAGCTGCTTCGATCGCACCGGGTGCTGGAGCTTCTTCACCGCCTTGGCCTCGATCTGGCGGACACGCTCACGCGTGACGCGGAAGATGCGGCCCACCTCTTCGAGCGTGTAGGTGTAGCCGTCGGTGAGGCCGTAGCGCAGGCGAATGATTTCGCGCTCGCGATAGGTGAGCGTCTTCAAGAGCGACTCGATCCGGTCCTTGAGCAGGCCGTTCGTCGTGGCCTGCGTGGGGCTTTCGGCGCCCACGTCTTCCACGAACTCACTGAAGCTCGCGTCTTCGCTCTCGCCCACCGGACGGTCGAGGCTCATCGGCTGCCGCCCCATGTCGATCACGCGGCGGGCCTCCTCGAGGCCCACGTCGGCCGCCTGGGCGATCTCCTCGACCGTCGGCTCCCGGCCGAACTCGTGGAGCAGTTTCTTGGCGGTCGTGCGCAGCTTCGAGAGCACGTCGATCATGTGCACCGGAATGCGGATCGTCCGCGACTGGTCGGCGATCGCCCGCGTGATCGCCTGCCGGATCCACCACGTGGCATACGTCGAGAACTTGAAGCCACGGCGATACTCGTACTTGTCGACCGCCCGCATCAGGCCCGTGTTGCCCTCCTGGATGAGATCGAGGAAGGAGAGGCCGCGGTTGCGATACTTCTTGGCGATCGAGACCACGAGCCGGAGGTTGGCGGCCGACAGGTTGCGCTTGGCGACCTCGTATTCCCCCTGGAGGTTTTCGAGCATGCCCACCCGCTTGCGGAGCGACCGGGGGCTCTCCAGCGTGGTGAGCATCAAGTCACGAAGTTCCTTGCGGATGTCGGCCCGGTCGTCGCGCGAGCCCTCGCCGTGGGCCATCACACGCAGATCCTGCTGGAGCCGGTCCATGCGCGACGACATGCCGCGCAGGAGTTTCATGAGCGGCTGCACCCGCCGCGTGCGCAGGCTCAGCTCCTCGACGAGCGTGAGCGACTTGGCCCGGGTGCGGCGAAACCGCGTGCGGGCTGCGGCCACGTCGGCCGGCGACGTGCGCTTGCTGATCAAGAGACGGAAGTCGCCCTGGCTCTGATCGAGCAGGTGCTCGAGGGTGGCGAGGTTGTGCGGCATGCGGGCGAGAATCTGCTCCTTCGTGAGCCGCTCGGTGAGCGACACCTTGATCGTGCGGTCGAAGGGCAGCGACCCCTCGTGCACACGCTTCAGCGTGTCGACGGTCGACCGCATCGAATAGGAGCAGCCGAGGATCGCGCGGCGAAACCGCTTGCGTGTCACCTCGATCCGCTTGGCCAGCGAGATCTCTTCGTGCCGCGTGAGCAGCGGGATCTCCGCCATCTGGGCCAGGTACATCCGGATCGGGTCGTTGGCCGCATTCGACGGGGCGGTGGTGGTCGGCTCGTCGCGCCGCGGCTTGGGCGGAGCGGCCGGCGCCTGGGCCGTGAGTTCGCCGGCGGCTTCCGGAGCGGGCGGCGTGTCGACGAGGTCGATGCCCTTTTCTTCGAGCGCGACCAGCAGCGCGTCGATCTTCTCGGGATCGACCGCCTCGTCGGGCAGGAACGCGTTGACCTGGTCGAAGGTCAGATATCCCTGCGACAGGCCGGTGGTGATCAGCGACTCGAGTTCGTGGTCGCCGTGCGACGCGGGCTTCGAAGCCGGCCGGGACTGGGTCGCGATCCTGTTGGTCATGCTCATCGTGGTCTCCTTCACCATCGTACCGTCACTCGCGCACCGCCCCCCGGCCGCCGCGGTGAAGTCCGGGACGGGCCGATTGCAGCGACGAGGCGGGCACCCTCACCCATCCTTGGGATCGGACATGCCCTGGGCGGCCCGCCGCTGTGCGACGAGCCGTTCCAACAAAGCCACCTCCGAGCCGGGATCCAGCCGGGAGGATTTCAGGGCGAGCACGCTCGCATGCGCCTGCCGCTGGGCGGAGCGGCGTCGCAGAGCGTCCTCGAGATGGTGCAGGCGGTCCGTCGGCTCGACGGCACCGCGGCCAGCGGTGGCTTCGTCGACGGCGACGAGCAGGCTCTGCAAAGCAGGATCGGTGATGGCCAGGAGCAGGGCCGGCAGCGCGACCGGCTTGCCGGCGTCGTGGAGCTGGCGGGCGGCCTCGAGCACGGCGCGGCCCGCGCTGCTCTCGAGGTCGGCGGTCTGCACCTCGCGCACGACGAGCCCGACGCTGTCGGGCACACCGACGAGCACCTCGATCACTTCGCGGTCCCAGGCGGGCAGCCTGCCGACGGCCACGGGGGCGGGCTCGTCGGCCGCCGCCGGGCCGACCGCCGCCGGCCGCTGTAAACGGAGTTCTTTCAACCGATCCTTGAGCGCCTCGCGCGATAGCCCAAACCGCCGCGACAAGCGGCCGAGCACCTGATCTTCTCTGAGCTGACGCTGCGAAGGGCTCAGCGGCGATCGCTCCGAGACCGCCGCCAGCGGCTTGAGCACGCTTTCCACGGCGGCGAGCACCGCGTCGTCGCCATCGCGGCCGGCGAGCTTCGCCACCGCCTCTTCCATGCGATATTCGAGCGGATCGATGGCGGCCGCCAGCAACGCCTCGAAGGCGTCTTTGCCGTGTGCGACGAGAAAATCACACGGGTCGACGCCGGAGGGGAGCCGCGCGATCCGCACGTCGATCGGCTCGGCGAGGATCACGTCGAGGATTTCGTCTGCCCGCCGGCGGCCGGCATCGTCGCCGTCGAGCACGAGCACGATCCGGTCGGCATAGCGTCGCAGGAGCTTGGCATGCCGCTCACCGAGCGCCGTGCCGAGCACGGCCACCACGTCGTGGATGCCCGCCTGCCGCGCCGCCAGGCAGTCGGTGTAGCCCTCGACGACCACGGCCCGGCGCGATGCGGCCATTGTCTCGCGGGCGGTGTCGAGACCGTAGAGCATCGAGCTCTTGGAAAACAGCGGGGTCTCGGGGGAGTTGATGTATTTCGCGGCGTCGGGGGCGGCCCCGGGCAGCACCCGGCCGCCGAACGCCACGCACCGGCCGAGCGGATCGCGGATCGGAAAGATCACGCGGTCGCGAAAGCGGTCGTAGTGTCCGGATTGATCCTGACGCTCGACGGCCAGGCCCACTTTGACCAGATGGCCGGCGGCGATGCCCGCTGCCGAAGCCTGCCGTAGGAGCCAGTCCCAGGCGGGGGGCGCGAAGCCCAGTTCGAACCGCGTGATCGTGTCGGGAGTCAGGCCGCGGCCGGCGAGGTAGTCGCGGGCCGTCCGAGCCTCGGGACTCCGCTCGAGGCAGGCTGCGAATCGTTCCGCCGCCCATGCCAACGCCTTGAAGAGCGCCGCCTTGTCGTCGGTGGAGAGGCCGCCGCGACCGCGCGTGATCGTGATGCCCGCCCGGTCGGCGAGTTGCTCGAGCGCTTCGCGAAACTCGAGCTTCTCCATCTTCATGATGAAGGTGAACGCGTCGCCGCCGATGTTGCACACCCAGCAGCGAAACGTCTGGCGTTCCGGGTTCACCTGGAGGCTGGGCCGCGAGTCCTCGTGCCAGGGGCAGAGGCCAGTCATGGCCTTGCCACCGCGCCGCAGGGAAATGTACGACCCGATCAGATCGACGATATCGGTCGCGTCGCGCACCCGCTCTTTGAGGTCGTCGTGGAGCGACGAACCAGCGGCGGTAGATGACGAAACCGGCGAAGCAGCCACACGAACACTCCCGAAACTGATCCGCAATCAAGAGACCGCCGGAATGTAGGCCTCTGTCTGAGGTGGGTCAATCTCAAGCTGATGCCGCGCATCTTGCCCAGCTTGCGGGCGTTGCGAGGGCCCGTGAGACGGGCGCGATCCGCTCAGGAGAGCAGTCGCTGCACGCTGTCGAGCAGTCTGTCCATCGCAAATGGCTTGCGGATGTAGTCGTCGACCCCCAGCATCTCGGCATACGCCTTGTGCCGGCTGCCTTCGTTGGCGGTGATCATGATCACGCGCAGCGGCACCGGCCGGCTGCGGCGGAGCCGCTCGAGCACGAGAAAGCCGCTCCGCTTGGGCATCATCATGTCGAGCACGACGAGATCAGGATTCTCCTGCTCGGCGAGCACGAGCCCCTGGTTGCCGTCGCGGGCCACGAGGATCTCATAGCCCTTCGATTCGAGCACCGTCTTCATCGACTCGACGATCTCCTGATCGTCGTCCACCAACAGCACGCGTTTTCCGCCCGCCGCAGCGACAGCCGTGGCGGAGGATGCCGGCAGCGGCGAGTCGTCGGACGGCTCGACAGGCTTGGCGATTTTCTTGGTGCGTTTTTGGGGGGGCATGCAGCAGTCCGAAAGAAGCGTATGTCGTGGCCACGGCCTGTTTCAGCCGGTTTTCCCGAGAACTCAGTTTACCAAAAATGAAGACCGCCTGCCAAACCGCTGCGAGACCCGGGCGGGCGTGCGGCCGGTCACCGTCATCCGGTCGTCGAGGAAGACGATCGGTCGTTCAGAAACAGGGTCGCCCCGGCGAGGCCAAATGCCGCACCGAGGCAGATATCGCTCGGAAAGTGGGCCGCCGTGGCCACGCGTTGCAGGGCGGCGCTCACGGCCAGCGTGAGAAACAGCCAGCGGCCCCGCGGATATCGCCAGGCCAGTGCCGCGAACAGCCCGCTGGCGACGGCCGCATGCCCAGAGGGAAAACTGTTGGCGTCCGAATGATGGCCGCCTCCGGGCACGAGTCCGAACGTGGCCCACGCCGAGGCCTGTGAGGCGATGTCGATGGCCCGTGGCCGGGCGCGGTCGACGACCGCCTTGACGAGATCCACCATCAGCCCGCCGCAGGCGGTGGAGCCGATCATCCGGGCCATGCGCTCCTGTGGGGCCGTAGGCTGAAACGACGGCCAACGGAGCGCGGGCCAGCGGAGGGAGGGAAATGCGAGGCCGGGGTCGAGCACGAGCGCAGCCACGAGGATGACCGCCACGCTCATCGAGTGGGCGAAGACCTCCGAAAAGTTCAGAAACCGCAGCACTTCCTTGGGAACATTGCCCGCCTTGCACCACGCCGCGACCGGCAGGTCGATCGTGAGCATCGCCGTGCCCAGCAGCACGAGCGCCGCAGCGGCGAGCGTGAGCCCGCGACGCGACCACGGCGGGCTCACCGGCACGGTGGATTCAGTCGCATCGTTGGGGAAACGTAGCGGCGCTGTCATGCACCGGATCGTCGCACAGCCCGGGCTTCGGGGTCGAGTCGAATTTTGCCGCTCACGTCCACAGGCTGCGGTCGAGCAGGCGGTAGTTGATCGCCTCGCTCACGTGGGCGCAGCCGATTGCGTCGGCCGCGTCGAGGTCGGCGATCGTGCGGGCCACCCGTAACACCTTGTCGTGCGCACGGGCCGAAAGCCCGAGGTCGGCCACCGCCCCGCGCAAGAGGTCGACAGCGGCCGGCTCGAGCGGGCAAAATTCGCGGATCTGCCGGCTCGACATCCGGGCATTCGACCGCGTCGCCAAGCCGGCGAAGCGGCGGGCCTGCCGTTCGCGGGCTGCGAGCACGGCCTCCCGCATCTGGCTGCTCGATGTGCCGGCCCGCGACGATGCAAGCTCGCGAAACGGCACGGCGGGCACCTCCAGATGGATGTCGATCCGATCGAGGAGCGGCCCCGACACCTTGCCCATGTATTTTTCCACATGCGGGGCCGTGCACTGGCACTGCCGGCGGGGATCGCCGCGGTAGCCGCAGGGGCACGGATTGAAAGCCGCCACAAGCATGAAATCGGCGGGAAACCGCGTCGTCGTGCGGGCGCGGCTGATTGTGACGGTGCCGTCTTCGAGCGGCTGCCGGAGCACTTCGAGCGTGCGGCGGTTGAACTCGGGAAGCTCGTCCAGAAACAACACGCCGTTGTGGGCCAACGAGATTTCTCCCGGCATCGGGATCGAGCGGCCGCCCACGAGGCCCGCCTCTGAGATCGTGTGGTGCGGGGCACGGAATGGCCGCGTGGCCAGGAGCGGCTGGCCCGCCGAGATGAGCCCCAGGGCACTGTAGATGCGGGTGGTTTCGATCGATTCGGCGGCTGTGAGCGGCGGCAGGATCGTGGGGATGCGCTTGGCGAGCATTGTCTTGCCGCCGCCGGGAGGCCCGACCATGGCCACATTGTGGCCGCCGGCCGCGGCGACGCAGATGGCCCGTTTGGCAGCCTCCTGCCCGCGCACATCGGCGAAGTCGATGTCGTAATGAGCGAACCGCTCGAACCACTCGCTGACCCGCGGGGCCGTCGGGTCGATCTGCAGATCGCCCGCAAAGAAGCCGACAGCCTCGGCGAGCGTGGCCACGGGAATGATCTCCACGTTTTCCACCACGGCCGCCTCGGTGGCGCTCGCCGTCGGCACGACGACGCCGCGCAAATTTTTCTGCCGCGCGGCTGCGATTGCCATCGAGAGCGCCCCCCGGGCAGGTCGCGTGAACCCCTCGAGCGAGAGCTCGCCCACCACGGCGTAGTCGTTGAAACGTTCCGAGGAAAACTGCCCGCTGCCGGCGAGAATGCCGAGCGTGATCGGCAGGTCGAACGTGGCGGCCTGCTTGGGGATTTCCGCCGGGGCCAGATTCACGACGATCCGGTCGTTCGGGCGGTTGAACCCCGAATTGACCATGGCGCGGGCCACGCGGTGGGTGCTCTCGCGGATGGCTGTGTCAGGCAGGCCGACCAGCACCGTGGAAGGCAGCGCCCCCGTCGAGACGTCGACCTCGACTTCGATCGGCACGGCATCGATCCCGAACATCGAAAAAGTCTGCAGGCGGGCGAGCATGGCACGGTCCTTTCCGGGAGGTGAGGGCGGGCGGAAACCCGCCGGCGTGCAGAGAGTGTACAGAATTACACTTCTCTGTGCAAGGAGCCGGCCGCAGGCACGCCGGCCCTGGTTTCGGCTACGCTGCGTAGCATGACGCCACTCCTTCATCGCTGTCTTCGCCTGACCACCTGCGCGGGGCTTCTGGCCACCGCGGCAGTCCTCCATGCCGACGAGGGGATGTGGCTGTTCAGTCATCCGCCGCTCGAACGCCTCGCCCGCGACCATGCCGCCGCGCTCGGCGACGCCCGGCTCACGCCAGAGTGGCTCACGCACCTCCAGCAGGCGTCGGTGCGATTCAACTCCGGTGGCTCGGGGTCGTTCGTCTCGGCCGACGGCCTGGTGCTGACGAACCATCACGTCGGTGCCGATGCCCTGCAGAAGCTCGGCACGCCGGACCGCAACCTGTATCGCGACGGCTTTCTCGCGGCGTCGCTTGACGACGAGCTGCGCTGCCTCGACCTCGAGCTCAACGTGCTCATATCGATCGAGGATGTGACGGCACGCGTGCAGGCGGCAGTGAATCCACGCCTGAACGCAGCCGACGCCTTCGCCGCCCGCCGACAGGTGATGGCCGACATCGAGCAAGAATCGCTCTCCGCCACGGGCCTGCGCAGCGACGTCGTCACGCTCTATCAAGGTGGCCGCTACCATCTTTACAGGGCGAAGAAATACACCGATGTGCGACTCGTGTTCGCGCCGGAACAGCAGATCGCGTTTTTCGGCGGCGACGCCGACAACTTCGAGTTTCCGCGGTACAACCTCGATGTCTGTTTCTTCCGGGCCTATGAGAACGGCCAGCCGGCCCGCGTGCCCCATCATCTGAGCTGGGCTCGGCAGCCCGTCGCGGCCGGCGAGCTCGTGTTCGTGTCGGGCCATCCCGGGCACACCGATCGGGCCAACACGGTCGCCGAACTGCTGGCGATGCGTGACCGACAGGTGCCGTTTTCGCTCGGCATGCTCAACCGCCTCGAAGCGTTGTATGCCGCCTATGCCGGCGAGGGCCCGGAGGAGCGCAGGCAGGCAATGGGCGACCTGTTTGGCGTGCAGAACGGCCGCAAGAATCGCGAGGGCCTGCTTGCCGCCTTGCTCGATCCGCCGCTGCTGGCCGGGAAGCGCGCGGCAGAAGCCCGGCTCCGCGAGATCGTGGCCGGCCGCCCCGGTGCCTCACGGCCGTCGCCCCTCGAGCGGATCGAGCGGGCCGAGGCCGATCTCGCGCGGGTGGCCCTGCGGCACAACCTGCTGGAGGGCGCGGTCGGGTTCAACAGTCAGTATTTCGCCAACGCCCGGATGCTGCTGCGGGCGGCCGACGAGGCGGCGAAGCCGAGCGGCGAACGGCTCCGCGAGTATCGCGATTCGAACCGCGAGTCGCTCGAGCTGCAGCTCTTCTCGCCCGAGCCGATCTACGACGCCTTCGAGATCGTGAAGCTGGCCGACTCGCTCACGGCCCTGGCCACCGCGCTCGGGGCCGACGACCCGCTGGTGGTGAACGTGCTCGCCGGCGCGTCACCCCGTGAGCGGGCGGCCGAGCTCGTCGGCGGCACCACGCTCGGCACGCAGGCCGGTGGCAGCCGGCCCGACACCCGGCGGGCCCTGTACGACGGCGGCAAGGCGGCCGTCGATGCGTCCAGGGATCCGATGCTCGCACTCGCGCGGCTGGTGGATGCCGAGGCGCGGGCCGCGCGGAAGATCGTGGAGGCCGCCGGCGAGGTGAAGCGGCAGGCGCATGCCGAGATCACGCAGGCCGTTTTCGCGGTGGAAGGCGAGGCGATGTATCCCGACGCCACGTTCACGCTCCGGCTCGCGTACGGCACCGTGCGGGGCTACGAGGAGGGCGGGCACGCCGTGCCGCCGTTCACCACGTATCGTGGTCTCTTGGCCCGGGCCGACGAAAAACGCGAGACGCCGCCCTTCGACCTGCCGCCGCGGTGGCGTGAGCGGCGGCCGCGGCTCGAGCGCGATGCGGCGTTTCTCGACACGCCGTTCAACTTCGTCTCCACCGCCGACATCATCGGCGGCAATTCAGGCAGCCCCGTGGTGAACGTGCGCGGCGAGCTCGTGGGCCTGATCTTCGACGGCAACATCCAGTCGCTCGCCCTCGACCTTGCGTATGACGACACGCGGGCGCGGGCCGTGGCCGTCGACGCGGCGGGCATCGCGGCGGCGCTCGAGAAGGTGTACGACGCCCGTGCGCTCTGCGCCGAAATCGGAGCCGAGCAAGGGCCACAGCCGGCCGCTCAGGGCGACTGGCGGCCGCTGTTCGATGGCCGTGTGCTCGGCGGCTGGAAGGCGACGCAGTTCGGCGGCGAAGGAGACGTCACTGTGGTGGACGGCGCGATCGAAATCGGCATGGGGGCCGACCTGAGCGGCATCACGTGGGCCGAAGACTTTCCGCGGCAGCACTACGAGCTCGCGCTCGAGGCGCGCCGCGTGGATGGCAACGATTTTTTCTGCGGCCTCACGTTCCCCGTGGGCGACGATCCCTGCAGCCTGATCGTCGGGGGGTGGGGCGGCGGCGTGGTCGGGCTGTCGAGCATCGACGGGCTCGATGCGGCCCACAACGACACGACGCTCTACCGGGCGTTCGACACCGGCCGCTGGTATGCGGTGCGGCTGCGCGTGACCCCCGAGCGGATCGAATGCTGTCTCGACGAAGAGGGCGTGATCGATCAGCCACTCGAAGGCAAGACCCTGTCGATTCGTCAGGAAGTGATGCCGTCGCTTCCGCTCGGTATCGCCACCTACGCCACGACCGCCCAAGTGCGAAACCTGCGCTGGAGGCCGTTGCCCGGAGCGGGATCGCCATGACGGGCTCCGGTGCCGAGCCGGCCGACGCGCCCGGCGAGCCCGACAAGCTGCGGCGCCGGATCGCCGAGGAGGCCGCCCGCCTCGTGGCCCGCGGCGGCGATTCCGAGCGGGCCCGCTATCGGGCGGCCCGGCGGGTCGGGCAGGGGTGGGTGCCCCCCGACCAGATTCCGGCCCACGACGAAGTGCGGCGTGAACTGCATCGGGTCGCCGACTCGGGGCACGGCTTCGCGTCGCTCGTCGGCGATCGGTTCGACAGGCTCGCGGCCACCGTGGCACCGCTGGCCGCCGTTCGCACCGATCCGGCGCGGCACGTCGAGGCCGATGCGCTCGAGCATGCGCTGCAGGTGTTCGATCTCGTCCGCGACGAGCGGCCATTCGACGAGGAACTGCTCACGGCCGCCCTCGTGCACGACGTGGGCCGCGCGATCGACCGGGCCGACGCGGTCGCGGCGGGCCTTGCGGCGCTCGAGGGGCTCGTGACGCCGCGCACAGCCTGGCTCGTGGAGGTGCTGCCCGCAGCGCGGGCCTATCGCGACGGCACGCTGGGGCAGCGGGCCCGGCACCGGCTCGAGGCTCATCCCGATTTCGAAGACGTGCTCCTGCTCGCCGATGCCGACCGCCGTGCACACGTGCGCAACGCCGCCACGCCCGCGCTCGACGAGGCGATCGCGATGCTGCGGGCCCTCGCCGAGGACGAGGCTGCCGACGACGAGGCGTGACAGGCTCGAGCCCGGCCTACGCTTCCGGCGACTGGCCGCCGAGGGCGGCCTTCACGGTTTCGCGGGCTTCGCGCCAGCGGCTCTTCACGGTGCGCTCAGAGCAGCCGAGGAGCGTGGCGATCGTCTTCTGGTCGGCCCCGAGAAACCACACGAGCTGAAACACCTCGCGGGCGTCAGGGGAGAGCCGGTCCACCGCCTCTTGAAAGATCGTCCAGCGATCGAGCGTCGAGTCGGGGGCGGGCAGGCGGTCGATGTGCCGCTCGGCTGCCGTGGTCCGGCCGGGGAAGATGTTGGTGTCGTGGTTGGCGGCATACGACTCAGGGCCTGCGTGCTTGCGGGCGAGGTCGAGGAGCTCCCGCCGGACTTCCGTCGCCGCCAGGGCCAGCACGGCCCGGGGTGAATCGATCGGCAACTGGCCCAGCGTGCGATGCAGCCGCATGGCCGCAGCCTGGAAGACGTCGTCGGTGTCGTCCCAGCGCCGGACGTTGGGAAACCGGGCGAGCATGCGGTGGGCGAGGTGCCGCAGCCGGCCGCTGCACAATTCGAGGATCCGGTCGCGGGCCGTCAGGTCACCGGCCGCCAGCCGCGCGAGGCAGTCGGCGACGTCGGCCGGGAGAGGGGAGTCGGCGTCCATGAATCTGCCTGTCGCCCGGGAAAAAGCCATTCCGTCAAAAAAATAGTACCACGCTTGCCCCTGCCGCCGGTGGCTCTCGTTTTTATGGGTGGAGGACCCTTTATGCCACCACGCCCCGTTGCCACGCTCGGTTCGGCGGCACCTTCGGCCAAAGGTGCCGCACGCCTGCGTCCGCCCCACGAGGTGCTCGGGCTGTCGCCCCGTGAAGAAGATGCCGTGCGGGTCATCGAAGTGTCGCGGTTGATGCTACGCCGCTGGCGGCGGGCTCCGCTCGGGATCGACGGCGTCCCCCCGGTAAAAATCGACGGCGACGTGCGCAACCGGATCAAGGAAATCGTCGCCGCCCGCCAGGCGATGCTCAAGCAGATTTGCGCCGACTGGCCCCAGAAATAAGCCGCCATCCGACGTTTTTGCGGTCGGCAGGAATCCCCGCCAGTGGGCGGTATATTCCGGCATGGCTGGTGGCGGCGACAGGCGCGACGCGGAGCAAGCGGAAAGCGGGCTGCCGCCTGCGGCGGAGGTGCCTTGGTCGGACTCCGACGACTCGCTTGCATGGGGGCTGTCTGGCCGGTCGGATGGGTTTGGTCTCGGCAGCGACATTCCGCTCGAACTGGCCCCCGGCACCGATCTCGGCGGGTTCACGATCGGGCGTCTGCTCGGAGAGGGGGGCATGGGCCGCGTCTATGAGGCGCGGCAGACCTCGCCCGATCGGCTCGTGGCTGTGAAGGTGCTCCGCGACGCCCTCGCCACACCGGAACAACGCTTCCGATTTCAGCACGAGTCGGAGGTTCTTGGTCGGCTGCGGCATCCGCACATCGCGCAGATTCATGTGGCGGGCGTGCATCGGCACGAGGCCGGGGCGGTGCCGTATGTGGTGATGGAGCTGATCGCAAATGCGCGGCCGCTCACGCTCTTCGTGCGCGAGCGAGGGCTCAGGCTGCGCTCGCGCCTCGAGATCATGCGCCGCGTCTGCGACGCCGTGGCCCACGCTCATCGCAAGGGAGTGATCCATCGGGACCTCAAGCCGGCCAACATTCTCGTCGACGGGAGCGGTGAGCCGAAGGTGATCGATTTCGGTGTGGCCCGCTCGACGGCCCCCGACGCCGCAGCATCGCCCTGGCGCACCGTGGCCGGCCAGATCGTGGGCACACTCCTCTACATGAGCCCCGAGCAGCTCGCCGGCAGAGTCGATGAGATCGATGCCCGGGCCGACGTCTATGCGCTCGGCATTGTGCTGCATGAGCTGATCGCTGATCGGCCGCCGTACGACCCGGCCGAGACGTCGCTCTTGGTGGCCGCCCGCGCCCGTGAGGATGCGGGGCTGCAGGCGGCCCGCACCGTGGAGCGGGCCGCCGCGCAGGCGGGTGTGGAACGATTTTCCGCACGGTCGCTGGCCGCGGTTGTCCACACCTGCCTCCGGCCGCAGCCCGAGGATCGCTATGCGACGGCCGTCGAACTTACGGCCGAACTGGACCGCTGGCTGGCGGGGGAGCCGGTGCTCGCGCGGCCTCCCACATGGCTCGAATGGGCAGGCCGCACGATTCGCCGGCACCGCGCAGCGACGGCCGCGGCGGCCGTCGGCCTCGGGGCAATCGTGGCCGCCGCCGTCGGGATCACGGTCTTTGCCCTCCGCGCCGCCGAGCAGGCCCGAGCCGCCCGCGCGGAGCTCTACACGGCCACGCTCCAGCTGGCGGCCGACGCCCGCGACCGCGATCGCATCGGCGAGGCGCGGCAGCGGCTGGCGGAGGCGCGGGCGCTCGCACCACACACGAGCCGCGAACAGCCGCTCGAGCTGGCCTGCCTGGCGGCGTCACTCGACGACTCGTTCGCCACGCTCGCGGGCCACACGGCCGACGTGCTGGCCGCCGCCTGGTCGCCCGACGGCACGCGGCTCGCCACGGGCGACCGCGCCGGTGCGGTGCGCATGGTCGACGCATCGGCACGCGATGCGATGCCCGAGGCTGTGGGCGAGTTCGGTGGGCACGATGAGGCCGTGTGGAGGATCGCGTGGTCGCCTGACGGGCGGATGCTCGCGACGGCATCGGCCGATGGAACGGCACGGCTCTGGGATGCGGCGACGGGCCGCGAGTTGCAGCGGATCCTAGGCCACGGTGCGGGCGAGAGACTGTATGGCGTGGCGTTCGGGCATGACGGGACGGTCTTGGCGACCGCCGGATCCGACCGCACGGCGCGGGTCTGGGACGTGGCGACCGGCGGCGAACGCGTTGTGCTCGCCGGTCACACCGGTACGGTGTTGTCTGTGGTGCTGTCGCGCGACGGCCGATGGGCGCTCACCGCTTCGCTCGACGGCACGGCCCGGCTCTGGGATGCCGAGAGCGGCGATCTCGTGCGCACGTTCGCGGGGCACGAGGGCTGGGTGTTCGACGCCGACTTCGCCCCTGATGAGACGGCCATCGCCACGGCCTCGAGGGACGGCACGGCCCGGGTGTGGAACGCCGCCACGGGCAGCGTGGAGGCGATCTTTCTTCATCCCGAGCGCGTAAATGCGGTGGAGTTCACGGGCGACGGCCGAAGTGTGGCGACGGCATGCCACGACGGTGTACTGCGGATCTTCCGCCCGGGGAGGCGCGACCCTGTGCGGCAGTTTCGTGGCCACGAGGAGCCGATCTGGACGGTCGCTCGAGGGCCGACCGACGCGCGTATGGCGACAGGCTCTGGCGACCGCACGGTGCGGCTGTGGGAGACGGCCGGCCGCTTCGACCCGGTGATTCCAGCGCCGGCAGGCGCGCGGGCAGCGGCGTGGTCGCGCGATGGAACCGCTGTGGCGGTTGCCTCCGGAGAGTCGGTGATCGAGATTCACGACGGCCGCACCTTCGCGCCGCAGCGCAGGATCAGCCTCGACGTGCAGGCGATTCACGACGTCGCCTTCGACCCGCAGACTGGAGCCCTGTTTGCGGCCTGCAGCGACGGGATCGTGGCCCGCACAGAGATCGGCAGCCGGGATGAAACGACCAGCCACCGCATCCACAAGCACGCCGTCTACTCCGTCGACGTGTCTCCCAACAGGGCACGACTGGCGACGGCCTCCGAGGACGGCACGGCCACGGTTCGCGACCTGGCTGCCTGGGAGATGGCGCTCAAGTCAGTGCGGCATAGCCGGCGGGTGTGGTGCGTGCGGTTCGCCCCCGATGGCGAGCGGTTCTACACGGCCGGCGACGATCGGCTGGCAGTCGCGTGGGATGTCGCCACGGGCACGCGCCGCGGCGAGTTCGTGGGGCACGAGGCCGCGGTGAAGTGGCTGGCCGTAGCGGCGGACGGCGGACGATTGGCCACCGCCTCGGCCGATGGCACGGTCGGCATCTGGGAAGTGCGCAAAGGCAAGATCCTTCACCGCCTGCGCGGGCCTGGATGCGAGGTGGCGAGGGTGGCGTTTGCCGCCGACGGATCGCGGGTGGTGGCCGTGGCGAGCGACGGCTCCGCCCACCTCTGGGATGCGGCGAGCGGCCGATCGCTACCGGTGCTCCGCGGCTCCGGCGGCCAAAGCCATGCGCTCGCGATCTCGCCCGACGGCCATGCTGTGGCGATCGCCGCAGGCGACACAACGCTGCGGGTCGAAGGCCTGTCGGCGGCTGACATCTTCCGCCGCCGCGCGATCAGCCCGCAGCCCCGCTGAGCACTTGGCCGAGCGTCTCCTGGAGCACCGCGGCGCTCCGCTTGAGCCCTTGCAGCTCCTTCGGCCAGAGCTCGATCTCGAGCGTGTGTTCGGCGCCGGCCCGGCCCACGACAGTGGGCACCGAGATCGCGACCTCCCGCAGCCCGTAGCACCCGGCCTGCACGGTCGAGACGGGCAGCACCCGCTTCGAATCGAGCGCGATCGCGTGGATCACCTCGGCGATCGACACGCCGACGGCGAAGCCGGCGCCGGTCTTCTTCTTGATCATCTCGGCGCCGCTCGTCTTCGCCCGCTGGAAGATCTCTTCGCCGAGCTTGGGAGTGAAGCCGGGATATTTTTCAAGCGGCAGCCCTGCGACGGCCGCGCTCGACCACACCGGCACCATGCTGTCGCCGTGTTCGCCGAGGATCATCGCCTGGAGCTGCGTGGCCGGCGCCTTGAGCTTGAGCGCCAACAGGCTGCGGAAGCGGAGCGTGTCGAGCAGCGTGCCGAGGCCGATCACGCGGCCCTGCGGCAGGCCGAGCTCCTGCTCGGCGAGATAGGTGAGGATGTCGACCGGATTCGAGACCACGAGGATCGTGGCGTCGGGGCGGTGTCCCTTGGCCTTGATCTCGCCGAGGATCGAGCGAAACAGCACGACGTTGCGGTTGATGAGCGCGAGCCGGCTCTCGTCGGGCTTGCGCCGCAGGCCGGCCGTGATGCAGATCAGGTCGGCATCGGCGAGGCACTCGTAGCCGCCGGCATGGATCACCTGGTCGGCGATCGCCGCGGTGCCGTGGAGCATGTCGAGGGCCTGGCCGTCGGCCAGCTCGGGATTCGCGTCCACGATCACGATCTCGTGCACGATCCCGCCGAGCTGCAGGGCGAACCCCGCCGACGAACCCACGATCCCACCGCCACCGATGATCCCGACTTTCATGTGATGCTCCTTACGCTGCCGAAATGCCCAGTTGCTTGCAGACTTGTTCTGTGACGATTTTCACGAGCTGTTCCTGGTCGAGGCCCGGCGACGTGGGCCGCACTGCCGTGCCCGGCTCGGCGCCCATCGGGGGCGGGGCGTCGAAGGCCTTGCGGTCCACGCCCGTCGCGTTCCAGCTCGAGCGAAACACGTCGTTGGCGCAGATGTCGCAGTTCTCCATGTCCTTGTCGAGCCGCGGGTCGGTGAAGCCCCACTTGGCCTTGAGGTCGAGCAGTTCCTTCGTCTCTTGCTTCGTGAGAAACGTGACGCGGCCCAGATCCTTGGCGAGCATCAGGATCCGGCAGTAGGCGTCGAGGATCTCGGTCCACCAGTAGGCCTTCTCGACCGTTTCGCCGAAGCTCACGGTGCCGTGGTTGGCGAGGATCACGACGTTCGACCGCTTCACGAACGGTTTGACGGTGTCGGCGAACTTCTGGCCGCCGGGGGTCTCGTAGCGGGTGATCGGCACGTCGCCCAGGAACACCTCCACCTCCGGCAGCACGCACTGCGGGATCGGCTCGCGGGCCACGGCGAACGCGGTGGCGTGCGGCGGATGGCAGTGCACGACCGACTTGATCTCGGGCCGCTCCTTCATGATCGTGAGATGGAGCAGGATCTCGCTCGATCGCTTGCGGTTACCGGCGACCTGGTTGCCCTCCATGTCGACGATGCACAGATCCGAGGGCTTCATGAAACCCTTCGAGATCATCGTCGGCGTGCAGAGTACCTCGTTGGGGCCGAGGCGAAACGAGATGTTGCCGTCGTTGCCGGCCGCGAAGCCCTTGTTGTAGATGCGACGACCGATGTCGCAGATCTCTTCCTTGAGCTGGTTGAGCGGCTTGCTGCTGGTGGTGCCCTGAACCTTGGTGGCCATGATTGCTCCTGCGGGGAAAACCTGGGTGATGTGCCGGGTGACGGACGGTGTGAAACGCCGAGTGTTTGCGGATGGGGGTCTGTATTGATTCTGACCCACTTTTTGGGTCGCGGTCGGACTGCCGAAGTTTCGTGGGGGTGGGGTCGTGCGGGTTATCGGGCCTGTGTGCGCAGGTCGAGGTGGTCGATGAGCGCCGCGATCGAGGCGTCGACTGGTTTGTCGTCTGGATAGAACGGTTGTGCGGCCTCGCCCCCTTCGCTGAAGGCCACGAGCTGGCCGTCGCCGGCGCCGAGGTCGTCCCAGGCCACGAGCGGCTCGGCGGGGCCGTCACCGCGGGCGAGGTCGGCACCGGAGAGCGGCACGACGAGTTTGAGCACGCCGCCCCGCATCGTGGGGTGGGGCTCGACGAGCGTCACAGTGCCGATCGTTTTTCCAAGTCGCATGGCGTGGTCTCAGTGGGCGTGGGTGGTGCAGGCGCAGGGCGCGGGGGCGACGGCGAGTTCTGCCGGCACTGCGGTCAGGTCGCGACGCGAAAAGTCGCTACAGACGCGGTCGAGGGCGACGGCGGAAAACGCCTTCGGGTCCACCACGAGCAGATTCGCGCTGCATTCAACGGCTGCGGCCAGCAAGCCCGCGGCGTCGCGGGCGGTGACGGCCCTGAGGCTCGCGGAGCGGTTGGCGAGCACGGCGGCCGCGGCGGGCCGGCCCGTGAGCAGGATCGCGCGAGCGCCGTCGCGCGACGCGTGGGTCGCGATCGCTGCGACCACGTCGGCAAGGCCCGTCGCGGGGAGTTGCTGCGCGGCCGGGATGCTGCGTGTGAGCGCGGCACATCGCCCGGCAGCGTCGCCGCCACACTCGGCGTGGGCGATGATGAAGGGCCGCGCAGGCGATGCGCCCGCTGGCGTCGCCCGGCCGCGAACGATTTCGATGCCGGCATCGCGGGCATGCTCGCGGGCCGACGGCGTGACGACGGCGGTGGCAGCCACGACGATGCGGGCCGTGCCGGCGGGCAGCCGTTCGAGGGCCGCGAGTGTGACCACTTTGTCAGCGACCGCAACGCCACTGGCCGCCTGCGGCTGGCCGTACGACGACCCCGCTGCAGGCGTCGGGGCTGGAGATGTCGCCGCCGCGCCCAAGCGGGCGATCACTTCGGCGACCAGGCGGCGGATGGTTTCAGGATCGTGGTTCATGTGTTGACGGTGTCGATGAGGGCGACGGTGCTCCACCGGGCCGGTGTGGCGTCGGACTTGAGCACGTCGCGCAGGAGGCGGCCGTCGCTCGTGATCATCACGAGATCGCCTGTGCCGGCCGCGACGGTGTCGATGGCCAGCTGCGGATCCCCATCGGGCGTGGCGCGGTCGGCCATCAGCGGCTGTACGACGAACAGCGTCGCACCGGTGAGCGACGGATGCTTCACGGTGGCGGTCGCGGTGCCGATGATGCGGGCGAGTTGCATGAGGGGGATGTTCTGCCAGTGGGAATGTGATGTCAGCACGACGGGCCGGAGGGCCCATCCTCAATCGGCGCTGCCGAGGACATGGAGGTCGTCGACGAGCGTGCAGCGGCGCTGCCGTGTGAACGTGAGCGGCGTGGTCACGCCCTCGCCCGTGGGCGTGGCGATCGAGAACGACAGATAGCCCTCGCCGCCGAGGCCGAGGCCGGCGACACTCGGGCCGTTTTTCACGAACAGCGTCGTGTCGAGCAGCCGGCCCATCCGCGTCATCGTGCGGACGTTGTTGGAGTGGATGATCGCCGTGTGGCGGAAGCCGTGCTCGCTCTCGTGGGCCCGATGGATGGCTTCGTCCACGTCCTTGCAGCGCACGAACGGCAGGAACGGCATCATCTGCTCGGTGGGCACGAACGGGTTGTCGTTGTCGGTCTCGCCAAACACCAGCTCGAGCCCGGCGCGGGCCGAGGCGCCGGCCGCCTGCGCGAGGAGCGCGGCGTCCTTGCCGAGCAGATCCTTGCAGGGCACCCAGTGGCGATGGGCGCCCTCGCCCGACATCACGATCGCCCGCTTGGTCAGTGCGTCCACCTGGTGGCCGGTGAGCCGCAGGGCGCCGGCTTTCTCCATCGCCGCCATCATCCTGTCGAACACGCTGGCCACCACGAACACCTGCTTCTCGCCGATGCAGAGGAGATTGTTGTCGTAGGCCGCGCCCGCGATGATCGACCGGGCGGCGTTGTCGAGGTCGGCCGTGTCGTCGACGACGACCGGCGGATTGCCGGGGCCGGCCACGATCGCCCGCTTGGGCGACTGCAAAGCCGCCCGGGCCACGGCGGGGCCGCCGGTCACGCAGATCAGCTTCACGCCGCGGTGATTGAAGAGGGCGCCGGCCGATTCGAGCGTGGGCTCGGCGATCAGGCTGATCAGGTTGTCGATGCCGATGTCGCGGTGGATCGCCTGGTTGAACCGGCGTACGCCCTCGGCGGCGATCTTTCGGCCGCTCGGGTGCGGATTGACGACGACGGTGTTCCCGCCGGCGATCATGTTGATCGCGTTGCAGGCGATCGTGGGGAGCGAGTGCGTGACCGGCGTGATCGCGGCGATCGGGCCGAACGGGGCGTGCTCGATGACGGCCAGGCCGCGGTCGCCGCTGAACACCTCGCTCGTCATGAACTCCACGCCCGGCACCTTCTCGCCCAGCACCTTGAGCTTCTCGATCTTGTGGTCGAGCCGGCCGATCTTCGTCTCTTCAAATTCCAGCCGCCCCAGCTCCTCGGCGTCGGCGATGGCGATCCGCCGGATGTGGGCGATGGCCTTCTTGCGGCCTTCGATGCCGAGTTTCTCGAGCTGCTCGAAGGCTTCCTGGGCTGCGCGAACGGCCTCGTCGACGCTGCCATGCACGCCGTGAGCGCCGGTGAACGAGCCGGTCTGGCTGGATGCGTGAGAGGCGGGTGTCGCCGAGGCGTTGACGGCCAACTCGGCGATGACTTGGCGGACTATTTGAGCGATGTCGGGCGTGGCGGTGGACATGAGGGTGTGGGTTCCGAGGACGTGACAGGCTGAAGCCTGTCCTACTTCTTGAAGATCTCTTTGCCTTCGATGCGGACGGTGTCGACGAGGCCGATGATCACGGCATCGATCGGCAGGGATTTCGTTTCGGGCGTGAGCCGGGCGCTCGAGCCCTGGGTGACGAGGACGAATTGCCCCTCGCCGGCGCCGAGCGTGTCGACGGCGATGAACGTGCGGCCGGTCGAGACGAGCCGGTCGCGGGTCTTCTCGTCGAGCCGGTAGGGCTCGACGACGAGCATCTTGTGACCGGTCATCGAGGCGGCCTTTTGCGTGGCCACGACCGAACCAGTGACGAGGGCGACGAACATCAGCCACCTTTCCTTTCCGAGTGCGAGCCTGGTGCCGAGCCGCCGGCCAGCAGGTCGCGGGTCTGCCGGGCCACGATCAGCTCTTCGTTCGTGGGAATCACCCACACCTTCACCCGCGCGGCCTTCGCGCCGATCTCCCGTTCGCCGGCGGCCTTCGCCTCGTTGGCCTGCGGATCGATGGCGATGCCGAGATCAGCGAGGCCCGCGAGCACCGCCGCCCGCGTGAGCGGCGAGTTTTCGCCGATCCCTCCCGCGAAGGCGATGCAATCGAGCCCGCCGAGCTCCACGATGCCGGCGCCGAGCCAGTGCCGGATCGACGCCACGTAGACGTCGATCGCCGTCTGGGCCCGGCGGCTGCCGGCGGCGGCAGCCTCTTCGAGATCCCGCATGTCTCCCGACGTGCCCGACATTCCGGCAAGCCCCGCTTTTCCGGACAGCTCCGCGAGCAGGTCCTCGAATCCGCGGCCCGTCTGTTTGGCGACGTGCAGGAGCGCGAAGGGATCGAAGTCGCCGGCCCGGTTGTTCTGGGGCAGGCCCGACTGCGGGCTCATCCCCATCGACGTGCCCACGCTCTTGCCGTCACGAATCCAGCACACGCTGCTCGAGCCGCCCAAGTGGCAGGAGATCGACCGCAGCGGCTGCTTCGCCGCCACGAGCTCCGCCACCCTGGTCGCCACGAACCGATGGCTCGCCCCGTGGAAGCCCCACCGACGCACGAGATGCTTCTCCACCCACTCCGTCGGCACCGCGTAGAGCGCGTTGCGATCCGGAATCGTGGCATGAAAGCCGGTCTCGAACGCGGCCACGAGGGGCACCTTGGGCAGGCGTTCCCCCAGGAGCCGCATCGCCTTCACGTAGGGCGGGTTGTGGGCTGGGGCCACCGCCGCCATCTCTTCCATCGCGGCCAGGACGTCCGGGCCGACCCGCACGACACCGCTCACGCGGCCGCCGTGCACGGCCTTGAAGCCCACCGCCGCTACCTCCTCGACGCTCTTCAAGGGGCCGCCCTCGGCCGTCAGCTGCTCGAGCGCCGCGGCGAGCGCCACGGCGTGGTCGGGCACCGGTTTGACGGCCTCGAGCTTCGTGGAGCCCGCCGTGGCATAGACGCGGCTTTCCGCCGCGCCGATGCGTTCGACGCCTCCACGCGCAAGCTCCCGTTCGCCGCCGGTCGAGCCCGCCGTTTCAGGCAGGTCGAACAGGCGGTACTTGAAGCTCGTGGACCCGAGATTTGCGACGAGAACTTTCACAATCACTCCAAACGTTTCCGGCCACCCCCCCACACCATGGATGGCTGGGGACGGCGTGAAACTAGCTAAAGAAAGCGGTGACGAGCGAATCGGCCGGCCGCGGAATGACGTGGCTAGCGACGAGCTCGCCCACCTGCTGGGCCGCGTTGGCACCGGCCTCGACGGCGGCCCGCACGCTGCCCACGTCACCCTGCACGACCGTCGCCACGAAGGCGTTGCCGATGCTGATGCGCTTCAGAATCTTCACGTTGGCCGCCTTGGCCATCGCGTCGGTGGCCTCGACGAGGCCCACGAGTCCCTTGGTTTCCAGAAGTCCGATTGCCGTGTTCATGAAATGATCCTGTGAGAGAGAGGTTGAACGATCGATCTTTGTTGCCGGAGGCTTGGTTTTCCGAGTTGTTCCGCTGCGAGCCATTTACGCCTGGGCGGGCAGGACGATGCCGATGTCCTCGTGCGGACGGGCGATCACCTGCACGCTCACCACGTCGCCGATCCGGCCGCCGGCCGCCGCACCCGCGTCGGTCGCCGCCTTCACCGCCGCCACGTCGCCCGAGACGAACGCCGTCACGAGCCCGCTGCCGATCTTGTCCCAGCCGATGAAGGTGACGTTTGCCGCCTTCATCATCGCGTCGACCGCTTCGACGAGCGTGACGAACCCTTTCACCTCGATCATGCCGAGGGCTTCCACGTTCTTCGCCATCTGTTGCATCGCTCCTGTTTTCATTCACCATCGTCCGCCGCAGGCTGCCCTGCGGTGACCGCCCGGCACGCGCCGGAAAAACGGTCGAATGTTTTTCATGCCCAGCCGGAGGCTGGCCCCGTGTGTCACGTCTGTTTCAAAAGCTCGACGCTCTCCGCGTGGTCGAGGTCGGCCGCGTTGCCCTCGTCGGTGTCGATGTGCACTTCGAGCTTGCTCGTCGCATCGGCCCGCACGAGCAGGTCGCGAAACACGGTGCCACACGAGCCCTTGATGAGGAGGCTCATGCGGTCGCCGTCCTTGACGCCGAAGTGCTCGGCATCGGCGAAGCTCATGTGCACGTGACGCTCGGCCCGGATCACGCCCTCGGCGAGTTCGACGGCGCCGGCGGGGCCCACGAGCACGCAGCCCGGGGTGCCTGCAATCTTGCCGCTGGGCCGCACCGGCAGGTCGATGCCGAGCGAGATCCCGTCGGTGAAGGCGAGCTCCACCTGCGACGCCTTGCGGGTGGGGCCGAGCACGCGCACCGTGGGCAGCATCTTCCGCTTCGGGCCCACGAGCATCACGGTCTGTTCGGCGGCGTAGAAGCCGTCTTGGTAGAGATTCTTGTGCGGCGTGAGTTTTTGGCCGGGGCCGAAGAGCCGCTCGACGTGCTCGTCGGTGAGGTGGCAGTGCCGGGCCGAAATGCTGACGACGAGCTTCGGCTGGGCAGCGCGAGGCTGCGGCTCGCGGGCCGCCTGCGACGGCGGCACGCCGTGCGAGCGGAGCATGATCTCGCGGACGATCCGCTCGACGCCGGTGCGATCGAGGCCGGCGGGCAGGGCGAGCGAGGGAGCGTGTGACGATGAGAGAATGGTGGTCATGCGGGGCGGTTCCGGCGGGGAAGGGACGCGGGCGGCGTGGCGTCGGCATCGGGCACGGTTGCGATGACGAGCTCGGCTCCGGCCTTCGCGATCGCGTCGCGCCAGGCAGGGGAGAGGCCGTCGTCGGAAACGAAGACATTGATCGAGGACAGCCCCGACACGAGCGTGAGGCTCTTGCGGCCAAACTTCGAACTGTCGGCCACGACGATCACGCGGCCGGCCGCCTTGAGCATCGCCTGCTCGGTTTCAGCGAGCAGGAGATGCGCGTTGAAGAGGCCTTCTGCCGAGATGCCGGCCGCCGAGAGCACCGTCGTGGTCACATGCAGCCGGCCGAGCAGTTCGTTGGCATAGGGGCCGAGGCACACGCCGGTGCGAGGCGAGACATATCCGCCGAGGAGCACGAGGTCGGTGCGGGCTTCCGAGGCGAAGAGGTTCGCCACGGGCAGGCTGTTGGTGACGACCTGGAGCGACCGGCCGACGAGCAGGCGGGCCACTTCATAGGTCGTGGTGCCGCCGTCGAGGAGCACGGTCTCGCCGTCGCCGATGATCTCGGCCGCCTTGGCGGCGATCGCCCGTTTGGCGGCCCAGTTGGCCGGCTGCCGCTCGTCGAACTCGGCGAGCCGGGGCATGCCGCCGGAATAGAGCACGCCGCCATGGGTACGCTTCGCTGAGCCCTGTTCCTCGAGGGCGTCGAGATCGCGTCGCACGGTCGATTCCGATACGCCCAACTCGCGCACGAGTTCTTCGAGCGCGGCAAATCCGCGGATGCGGATCAGGTCGAGGAGTTGGCTGCGTCGTTCGTGATTTTGCACTGGATGCTGTTTCCTGCCCCGACAGTATGACTGCAAAAAGACAGATTTCAATCACAAAATGAACAACTGCAAGCCACGGAGCACCTTTTTCATGGATGAAAACTGGCCGAAATCACGCAAGTCGTTTCATTCCAGCAACTTGTGTCGCGTGGGTTGAGTTTGCGGGCATGGTAAAGCGTAGGTCAGGATTCGAACCATCGAAGAGATCGTGGGAACGTCTTCAAAATAGAGCAGCCAGTTGCTGGATTTCCGGCAATCTCGTGCGCTGGTGTTTCCATCGAGCGAGCGGATGGTGTGCGGGATGCCGGTGACGTGCATCGGCTGGTTGCCGTGTGTGCGGGCGATCTGGCGGGGATGGCACCATTTCCTACTCCCGCTCGCACGACACGTCGCGCAAAAGTGTGGGCCAAACTCGTGCAGAGGTGGTTTTGGGGGTGTTTTGCGGTCGCCAAACAGCCATCGGTGCCGAGACGGGCCCAGAGCCACACTCCATCGAACGCTCGTCATCCGTCAAACGCATGCGGAAGTGTTGTTGGCCGTCCTATCCTTTCGCAGTACGGGCACCGCGGTGAATCTTCGAGGATTTCACGGTGGCTTCGCGGGAAGCGGGTCGGGGCGTCAGAACACGCCGTAGAAGCCCCCCTTGACCACCCGGATGTCGGCCTCGTAGGCGACGTAGTCGAACCCCACATCGTACCGGAGGTGATCGAGCAAGGCCCGATTGCTCTCGACGAAGCGGATCGTGCCCGGTGGATAGTCGAGCGTCCGCAGGAACGAGAGCAACTGGTCCACGTCCACCTCCGAAAAGTAGACCGTGTCGGCCGCCTGCTTGTTGGCCACGCAGATCGTCCGGCAGGCACGGAACTCCGGGTGCAGGATCCGGTTTACGTCGATCCGCGTGGCGTCGAGCCGGGCGGAGCAGGCGATCTTGGCCGCCGCGTCGGCCAGTTGCTTCTCGGCGTCGAAGAAAAAGTAGAAGTTTTCGAGCGTCGTCGCAGCGGCACGGACGGCGTAGGCGATTCCCGACGACACCGTGCTGCCGGGGTTGCCCACATACATGTGGACGACGTCGATATCGCGGCGGCCCGTGACGAGCGCGTCGTCGACGTCGAGCGAGAACATGAAGTAGGGAAGGCTCTCGTTCACCCGGATGCCGCACGGGGCAAGCGGCCGGACGACGTCGAGCACGCGGCTGATCGACACCTCGCGCTCGCGGCGGGCGTAGTCATAGAAGTAGAACTCCCACGAGAGTCGGCCCGCCGCCCACTTGATGCCGAACACCGTGCGGTAGGGGCCTACGCCATCGCGGATCCGGTCCACGAGGTCGTAGGCTCGCCGATCGATGCCGGCCTCGGCGAACGATTGGTAGAGCAGGTTGACGCCCGCGAACTTCCCGGCGACAGGCCGCCGCGGCTCGTAGGGCCAGAGGCAGTAGTTGAAGCACGGCGCGTCGGCTGCGAGATATTCAAGACGCTCGGTTGGTGGATTCATGGGGCACCTCGAAAGCGAGCGATCGAGCCCAGGCAGCGGTCCACCACGTCGGCGACGGAGCCGTCGGCGTCCACGATCACGTCGGCCGCCGCCGACACGTTTTTTCGCTGGCGATGGACGAGCGGCGCGGTCCAGGCGGCGTAGGCCGCGCTCATCCGCCCGATCCAGGCCAGTCGCGCTGCCGGGTCGTCGACCCGCTCTCCGGCAAGTTGAGCGATGCGTCGCGCGAAGGCCACGTCGGCGGGCAGGTCAAGCCAGATCTGGAAGTCCACGAGCGGGGCGAGCGCGGGATGATGTCTGCCGAATTGGCTCTCGAACACCACGAGCCCGCGGTGACCGCCGGCCGGGTCGCGCAACTCCGCCAGCCGGTCGGGGAGACCCTCCAGCGGGAGCTGGGCGACGTCGGCGCCCGCGTCCTTCCAGCGTCGCACCTCCTCCGCGGTCCAGCGGGTCATCGTCTGGTGGTCGTCCTCATGCACCGCAACGGCCCGCGGCAGCAGACTCTCGAGCTGTCGCACCACCGTCGACTTGCCCGAGCCCATCCCCCCGGTCACGGCGATGACGGCGTTCATAACGAGAGCTCCAACCAGACCCGAGACGGGGACGGCATCGGCAACGAGCAGGGGCGAGGTTCCGAACGCCGATCTCGCCACCTCCCGCAGCATAGCACCGGGGCGAAGCGAAACCGCCTGGCGGTCAGTAGGCCACTTGCAGGCAGAGGGTCGGCCCGATGAGGCCGAGGTTCGTGCCGATACCGAGCGAGTCGTCGGAGAGCGTGGGGTTCATCCAGTACTGCATCTCCCAGCAGGCGCGGGCCTCGATCACGAGGCCACTCGCCGTCACTCGATCCCAGGCGAGGCCGAGCTGGTTTTCGGCCACGCCCATCACCTCGCCCTGGATGGTCGCCGCCGGCAGGTTTGTAAACAGTGCCCGGTTGGCGATCGTGCCGAAGAGCGCAGACCCGCGGACATTGCCGTAGAGGGAAAATGCAGATTCTCCAAGCCGGCGGCGTCCCTCGACGGCGACCGTCGGCCCCACGCCCTCGAACGTCGCCGTGCCGGCGCCGAAGAACGTCGCGACATTGGATGAGTAGCCGAGCTTGCCGTACCGCACGCCGGCGGCGAGCAGCGTGTCCCAATTTCGCAGCTGCTGGGTCATTGTTGCCTCGAGGTCGGCGGCCTGCAGAGCGATACCGAGCCGATCGTTGGCGAATGGTTCCGTGAATGCAAAGGAATTGAGGTAGGACCAGTAACGACCGCGGATGCCGAGCCCCGCCTCGTTGGCCCACCCGACCTGGTAGCGCACTCCTGCGAGGAACTGCTGCTCGATGAGCCTGCCTTGATACGGCGCAAACGCATACTGGGCCAAGGCTCCGCTCATGAATGGCTCGAGGATCGTCGCCTCGGCACCGCCATACCAGCCGCTGGCGTAGAGATCCCAGAGGCGGGGGGCAAAGGCCATCGAACTGGTTGTGGAAGAGTCCCGCGCCTGCAGCTGGGCTACTTCTGCCTCGAGTTGTCCGATACGGTCGGCAAAATCCTGGGCAAGGGGAGTAGCCGGCTGACTGGCCGCGACATCGACGGTGACCGTCGCAGGGGCTGCCGGGGCATTTGCCGCGGCCACCAATGCCGTCGCGGCGACGACGGCACTCCATTTCGATATGAAACCGCGAGCCATACGACGCGTCCCCGACCCGGTGCTCAGCTCCCATGGGAGATGGTCGACAGATGGAGCCACCCATAACCAAATCGCTTCGCCAAAACCTCAGCCCCCGCCGGCCTCGCCAAGTCGCCGCCCCTCCCTGCTTGCGCAGACTGCGCACGCAGCCCAGGCGAGGCTGTGACGGCCTCATAAACGGCACACCTTGCCAGGGCGGGGTGCTGTGCGCTGCACCCTGGCAAGGCGCGGTGCTCTTTTCCCGTGCGGGTGTATGCGAGAGCGTGAGTTGCCGCTACTCGGGGCCGTGGCGGCTCTCCGCGCATGGAGGGGCCAGGGTGCTCACTTGATCTGGAACGCGGCTGGCAGGCTCCACAGGGCCGCTCGGCCCGTGGCGTCGTACCCGCGGACGGTGAGGCGATACGTGCCCTTCGCCAGGTTCTGCGGAGGCGTCCACGCGGTGCCGGTGACGCTCGCGGCCTGGGCGACGATTGCGTCCCTGGCGTTGGTCACCACCACCTCGTAGCGGACGGACCCCGCGAGCGGGTTCCACCGCAGCGTCGGCCGCAGCGTGTTGAAATCACCCGGCGGTGGCACGATCACTGCCGCTTCCACCTGGAACCGCTGGGCGGCCGTCCAAGCGTGCGTCAGGCCGCCCGGCATGATGGCCCGGACGGCGACCTCGTAGAGGCCGATGCCCAGGTCGGCGGCGGGCGTGAAGGTGTTCGTGCCGGGGAAAGCCGCCAGCACCTGCTTCGTCGTCACGTTCACGAGCCGCACCTCGTAGCTGGCCGCACCGGGAATCGCCGTCCAGGTCACCGTCGGCCGCATCAAGGCCGTGGTCGCGGCAGGGGCGGTGATGGTCGGCACCGACGGCTCGTTGTCGGCGTTCGTCACCGCGACGGTGCGGGCGGAGACCGTGTAGAAAATGTCGGAGTTCGCCCGATCCACGCCGATGGTCACGAGCGTCGTGGTGGCCCCGTCGGCGACGGCATCGTCGACGCCGGTCACCGAGACCGCCTGCGGCACGTTCCAGTTCTGCGGAGTGAAGGTGAGCGTCGATCGGCTGACTGCGACCTCCAGCGGGTTTGCCGACGTGACCGTGATCACGACTGCGCTGGAAGGCGCAGCTGCGAGCGACACACGCACCGTCTGCGACGTGCCGGTCTCTGCGACCGCCCGCGAGGTGGCGTCGATCACGATGCCAGGGGCCACTTCCCAGCCGCCCAGCGTGTCGATGCGGGCGGTGACATTCCTCGGTGGCGGGTCGCGGTCGAGGCCGCGGTTCATGTTCAGGCTCCAGGTCGTCCAGTCGCCGTCGACCGTGACCAGGCCCAGTTCGCCGCGGAGCGCGTTCTCGCGGGCGTTGATGTCGGCGTCGTAGCCACCGGATTGAGCGAGCGCGAGCAGCAGGTTGATGACCGCTGCCGACGGATCACGGATCACCGTCGGCGCGTCGTTGGTGGGGCTCGCCGTGGTGTAGGCGATCGGCAGCACGTAGGTGTTGAACCGTTTCGACCAGTCGATCAGCCGGTCGGCACCGGTGTTGCCGACGAGGACGTCGAACCCGATGCCGCCGAACGCCCAGTCGGCATCGGCGAAGGCCGGGGCGTCGGGCGTGTTGTTGAGCCCGCCCGCGGTGTCGAGGTTGTCGTCGGCGTTGAGCAGGTCGTCGCCGGCCCCGCCGAACATGCGGTCGCGGCCCGTGCCGCCCACGAGCCAGTCGTTCCCCTCGTTACCGAAGAGGTTGTCCATCCCGTCGTCGATCTTCACGCCGCCATTGGCCGCGTCGAAGTTGAGGATGAAGTTGGGGATCTTCTTCAGGGCGTCGGTCGCATCATAGGCCGCGAACTTTCGGGTGGTCGCATCATAGCCGAGCACGGAGCCTGACAGGGCCGACGTCACGTACCAGGCGGCCTGGGCCTCAGCCCCGGACATGGCGTCGTCACCGGCGCCGCCGTGCATGAAGTCGTCGCCCTCGCCGCCATACATCACGTCGTGGCCGCCCGAGTAAAAGGCCGCGAGATCAACGCTTTTCTTGAGCCGGCCGGCGAGGTTCGTCACGGTGCCGATGACCGTGCCCTGCAGCTGCGTCGCTCCCTGGGTGGCCGTCACGAGCACCCCATGTACCGGTTCCAGGAGGCCGTTGCGGCTGGTGAAGATCCGGCCGTCGTCGCCGAGCATGCCGTCCTCGCCAGTGCCGCCGGACATCCGATCGTCGCCCTGGCCGCCCAGGATGTCGTCGTCCTGGCCGTCACCGAAGAGCGCGTCGTTCCCGGACATGCCGTGGATCGCGTCGTCGCCTGCCTCGCCGTGGATCTCATCGTTGAACGCGGTGTTCGAGGCCTGGCCGAAGGCGTAGCCGAGATACACGATCGTCCGCGGCACGACCTTCAGGCCGCCGTAGGTGTCGTAGTTGAACTGCAGGTAGCCGCCGATTGCAGCACCGTTGAGACCGACCACCCGGAAGATCCGGCCGTTGTCACCGAGGATCACGTCGGCGTCGCGGGCGTGGCCGTCGGCCGAGAGGTCGCCGCGGTCGTTGCGGGCCGCCCGCGTGCCCGACCCACCGTAGATCACGTCGCGGCCATCAGGCTGCTGGGCGGCCGTCGCGAGGCCGAACAGGTCGGAACTGCCGCCGATGATGTCATCCTGGCCGAGGTTGCCGAGGATCACGTCGTCGCCGCCGTTGCCCTCGATGTAGTCGTCGCCATCGCGGCCTGTCCCCGCGGCGTCGTCTTGCGATAGCCGCGCGATGCGCACGTCCCGCAGCACGTTGCCGGCCGTGTTGAGGATCGTGCCGTCGCCCTGGATGCCGTCGTCGCCCAACTGGCCGAAGATCATGTCGTCGTCTGCGCCACCGGCGATCTGGTCGGAGCCGTATTTCCCGACCGGGGTGATTTCAGCGTGATCGAAGAGCGTGACGTCGCGCTGCGGTGCCGCCGCTGGATCGGCCTGCCATGCATTCGTCACAGCGCCGTTGCCGTCGGCCTCGAGGAGCCTCGATTCCGACAGGGCCCGCCACCGGGCACCAGTCGCCCGTGGCTCGCGATCGATCGACGCGTTGTCACCAGCGATCACATCGCGGCCGCTTCCCGCGTCGATCGTATCGCCTGCATCGTCACCGCCAGCGACGTTGTGGCCGCCGATGATGTCGTCGTCCCCCTCCTCGCCAAGGATCCGATCGGCGCCCTGGCCGCCGATGACGATGTCATGGCCAGTGCCGACACGGATGAAGTCATCGCTGCCGGCATCGGCATTCTGGGTCGCAATCGACGTAAACGTGAATGCGGGGGAGGAGGTGTTGAGCGGCAGGTCGCGGAGCGTGATCGCTCCCTGGACCTTACCGAAGTCGCCGAATACGAGATCGTTCCCTGCGCCGGTGTCGATCGTGTCGCCACCGGTACCGCCGATCACGAGGTCGTTGCCGGCCTCGCTGCGGAGCAAGTCGATACCACCGAGGGTCGGATCGGTCGCCTCAACCACCTGCGGCGTGCCGTCTGAGGCCAGTGTCACCTTGCCGTTGTCACCGAGGACGACGTTGTCGCCTGCGCCGGCATTGATCGTGTCGGCCCCGGTGCCGCCGATGACGAGATCATCGTCCTTGCCGGTCGTGATTGAATCGGCACCGCCCTTGTCGGGGTCGATCGTCTCGACCGTCGCGATCCGGCCCACCGGCGAAGCGTAGAACGTGACTTTGCCGTTGTCGCCTACGACGACGTTCTTGCCGTCACCGGTGTTCACGGTGTCGCCGGCGTCGCCGGCGATCACCAGGTCGTTGCCCGTGCCCGTCGTGATCGAGTCGGCGCCACCAGCCGCATTCCACGTTGTCTTGGCCTCGACAGGCACGCCCGTCGGGGCCCAGAAGATCACCCGGTTCGGGGCCGGCCGGGTTGCGGCCGTCGCCGTCCACGTCACCTGGCCGCCGTCGCCGAGGACGAGGTTGTCACCGTTGCCTGCCTGGATCGTGTCGCC
>Ga0214921_10000164_pt1 | contig 129601 bp, 134 predicted proteins | sample LL1505_MetaG_FD_177992 | JGI IMG/M metagenome (GOLD analysis project Ga0214921, IMG submission 177992) | Freshwater microbial communities from Lake Lanier, Atlanta, Georgia, United States - LL-1505 | ecosystem: Environmental > Aquatic > Freshwater > Lake | place: USA: Georgia | collected... | reverse complement strand
AAAATGGTATGATTTAAAAAAACTAGAATGTTAATTATGCCTAAAAAATCCTATTTACTTTACTTAAGTCACCTCGCTGTAGTTTTACTAGCTCTTAGTTTTGGGTTACAAAAGGCGGCCGCACAGGCTGATTATCCCAATAAACCGATTAATTTCATTGTTCCCTATGGTGCTGGTGGGGGAGCTGATTCTCGAAGCCGACAAATTACGCAGCTCTTAACGCAAGTCCTCAAAGTACCAATCATTGTAGATAATAAGCCAGGAGCTGGCGGAAATATTGGTACGGAATTAATTGCTAAAGCAAATCCTGACGGCTACACCATTGGAATGGGTAATTTTGCGCCATTAGCTATCAATAAGACACTTTTTGGTAATTTACGGTACGATCCGGAAACGGATTTAATGCCGATTGTTTTAATTGAAAAAGGGCCACTAGTCTTAGTCGTTCACCCGAATTCATCCTATAAAACGGTACAAGATATTATTAAAGATGCCAAAGCAAAGCCTGGTCAGTTAACTTTCTCATCTGGTGGTATTGGTGGAAGCCACCAACTTTCAGCAGAGCTTTTTAAGCAAAGCGCTGGAATAGACATGATTCACGTGCCCTACAAGAGTGGGGCAGCAGCATTAACCGACTTGATGGGCGGAACAGTAAACATCATGTTTGATCAACTTTATTCTGCCACGCCGATGATTAAGGGTGATAAATTAAGAGCTATCGCGATTACTAGCAAAAAACGCTCACCGATGTTAAAGGACATTCCAACCTTTGCAGAAATTGGTTTTCCTCAGGTAGCGGTAGATAACTGGCAGGGAGTAGTGGCGCCCAAAGGTACACCAAAAGCAATTATTGACAAGCTGAATAAATCGATCAATCAGGTTTTAAAAGACCCTGGGATGGTTGAGTTTGTTTTATCTCAGGGTAATGAACTTGGCGGAGGTAGCCCTGAGGAATTTGGACAATTAATTAAAGCTGAGGCAGCTAAATGGAGTGTTGTAGTAAAAACTGCCAATATTAAACCGTAGTTGTAGACTAAACCTGCACCACTAATTGACGAGGTCTTTTTGGAAAACGAGTCCAGCATGCTCTCTGAGGGCATGAAACTCTACTTCTTTCCAAAGTTGTTGAGCAACGTCAAGTTCCGACTTGTGCGCCGCTAAAAAAACTGGGGCACCAACAACATCTTCACTAATACGGTGAGAGTTTTCTTGGATAAACTTTTTTAAGACCAAGGGATTTGCAGAGCTTACCCACCTTGAAATCGAGTATCTAGCAGGTAGTAGCCTTACTTCAGCGTTGTATTCGCTTTTTAGTCGATGAGCAACTACTTCAAATTGTAATTGTCCAAATGCGCCAAGTAACATTTGCCCACCAATAAGGGGTTTAAATACTTGAATTGCCCCTTCTTCCCCGAGTTGCATGAGTCCATCACGAAGTTGTTTCGTTCGAAGTGGGTCAGCGGTTTCTACCATTTTAAAAATTTCTGGCGCAAAAAAAGGCAATCCAGTAAATTGTAGCTTTTCGCCCTCGGTCAATGTATCACCAAGTTGTAAAAGCCCGTGATTTGGAATACCAATAATATCTCCCGGAAAAGCTTCATCGAGGATGTCACGTCGTTGGGAAAGAAAAGATAGGGCATTATTTGTTCGGATTTCTTTTCCATTACGAGAAATTTTCAAACGCATGCCCCGCTCAAAGTATCCAGAGCAGATTCGTAAAAATGCTACCCGATCTCGATGAGCAGGATCCATATTTGCTTGAATTTTAAAGACGACCGCCGAGAAGTTTTTTTCGGATGGTAGGACTTCACGTTGTAATGTTTGACGCGATTTGGGGGCCGGGGCCAATTCGACTAGAGTATTCAGAATTTCCTGTACGCCAAAATTATTAATTGCGGAGCCAAAAAAAACAGGCGATTGTTTGCCGGCTAGAAAAGCTGCCTGATCAAAACTTGGCATAGCTCCTTGGACTAGTTCAACTTCAGATAAGGCAGTTTGCAGGCTATCTCCAAGTTTGTTTGCAAGGACCGTATCATGAATCGAAATAGAGGTATTCGGTTGATTACCAATTCGATCCTCACCAGCTTTAAAAAGACGCATTTGCGAGCTTGCAATATCGATTACTCCAGCAAAAGATTTTCCCATTCCCACAGGCCATGTCATGGGGACTACAGACATTCCAAGGGCTGTCTCAATCTCGTCAATTAAATCTAATGGACGTTTAACTTCACGATCCATTTTATTAATAAACGTGATCATGGGAGTATGGCGTGCTCTACAAACTTCAATTAAGCGTTTAGTTTGTGCTTCAACACCATTAGCTGCATCGATCACCATTAAAGCGGAATCAACAGCTGTGAGAACCCGGTAGGTGTCTTCTGAAAAGTCTTGGTGTCCAGGTGTGTCTAGAAGATTAATAATGCAATCACGGTATTCCATTTGCATTACGGAGCTGGCAACGGAAATGCCGCGTTGCTTTTCAATTTCCATCCAATCAGAGGTTGCATGACGACTTGCTTTTCGGGCTTTGACACTGCCGGCAATTTGGATTGCACCAGCATACAGAAGAAGTTTTTCCGTCAGCGTGGTTTTGCCAGCATCTGGATGCGAGATAATTGCGAAACTTCGCCGCCTAGAGACTTCTTTTTGGATAATTGGGTTTGAGGGTGGATTGGTCATCATTCAAAGCGCTACTAGTTCCATGCAAAATATAGGCTGGACTAAAAACTAAATCTATACTTAAAGGAAAGATTATAGGACTCTTATATTGGGAAGAAGTAAAATTGCGGTAAATCTGTCAATGACCACTCGAATTAATCGTTAATGAATACAAAAAATACGTATCATGTGCAGATTATCAGATTAAACTAGAAAATAGCTATCAGCCTTATAAAGAGCCTTTTATAAGTCATTTATGAACTGAAGTGAAAATAGGCATGTCTAATCTAAACCCAATTTTATTAAGTGAAACAATTCAGTTAGCTGTCGCACCAGTATTTTTATTAACTGCAGTAGCTGGTATGATTGGCGCACTAACACAGCGGCTTGCAAGAGTAATTGACCGCTCACGAGCTTTACAAGTAGAAATCTTGTACGAGTCAACTCAGCCGATTAAACCAAGTATTCGGAAATTATATGATGAAGAACTAGTCAAGCTCTCACAGCGCGCGCTTCTAGTGAATACATCGATGGTTTTCTTAGTGCTTTGCGCTATTCAAATAGCGCTGACAATCCTAGAGTTATTTCTCGGAGAAACATCCGATGGTAAATTAACAAATCCTACGATTGTGCTCTACACCTTTGTAGGTGGAGTGGTCAGTTTTGTTTTAGCATTAATTTTTTTACTGATTGAGGTCTTAATCGCATCCTATTCAGTCAGAATGCGTCCACCTAAAAAGTCTATAGATGATTAGACAATGTCTTTTTATACTTATTCTGTCGCATGTTCTTAAAAAAAAGAGTGATGAATAGTAACCCAAATGAAATAAATCCAAGAAGAGACCAAATTGGGATGGGTAGCCCAAGTATTGGCGGTAGGATTGCACTACAAAGACCATCGGCCTGAAAAAAGAAAGGTAGTAGTTGGACAATCTGGAATTGATTGATAAAAGTTTCTAAGGGATCAAGGCCGCAGGAAGCTTTCGGGTATGCAATAACCCAAAGTTGTCGAATGGCAACACTTAACCCGCCAACAGTAAAAAGACCAGCTAGGCCATAAGAAACTTTTTTTAAAGGAGTAACTATTGATCCGATAATACAAAACCCCCCCACTCCTAAAAAGCCGATACGTTGGAGTATACAAAGTGGGCATGGTGGATAAAGTACCCCATTCCAGCCAACATGTTGCAGATAAAGTGCTACTCCTAAAAAGAGAAAGCATAGAAAGCCTATCAAAAGATAGACCAATCTTTGGGATGCTTTTATTGGTAACATAACATGCATTATCATAGAAATTGCTTACCAGGGTATCTAACTTGGCAACTGCAAAGGTGCGGTTGATGGCACCACTTTAAAAAACTTTAAATGAGGGCTGTTTTGATGAGTGCAAGAAAAGTTTTTTTAAAACTAATTATTTTCTTATTGATTCTTTTAGGACTATTGGCTTTATATACTTGGGTCACATTAAATTACTCGTATTCGAAGGGGAGCCGAGCAGGCTTTTTGCAAAAATTTTCCTATCGGGGTTGGGTTTGTAAGACCTGGGAGGGCGAGTTAGTGACGGGAGCCTTTATGGGTAATCAAGAAAAATTTCAATTTTCTGTACGTGATCCAGAATTAGCAAAATTAATTAATAGTAATATTGGTAAGCGGGTAGAAATTGATTACAACCAGCATATAGGAGTGCCTACAACTTGTTTTGCTGAAACTGAATATTACGTAACCAATATAAAAGCAGTTCTAGAAAACATTACAATTCAAAGGGATAACAATCCACTAGCGCCAAAAGAAAGCCCTGTAACACCTGATGCGAAGTAACTGCAAGACCCAAACCAATTAAATTTTCATTTAAATGATCTGTGTATTCATAGACAAACCTACGAGGTAGTCTATTTGGAATGAGTGACTCTAGAATCCATCAAATTAAGAGCTAAAATGGTGCAGCCAACCCTAGAGGTAATATAAATAAGGGTTTTCCTTAAATAAAGTATAGCCAAAGGGCGCCAAACAAGGTTAAAATATTACTAGCGTCTTTTTCGCTAATTACATTTAATTTGAGGTATTTTTTTCTTAAGGAGCATAATTTGAATAAAGCAGAACTCGTTGCAGCTATTGCTGACGAATCAGAGTTGTCTAAGGCGAAAGCAGAGCACGCATTAAACGCAACTTTGGAGACTATTAAAAAGGCTGTTACTAAAGGTGATAACGTGCAATTGATTGGCTTTGGCACATTTAGTTCAGGTAAGCGTGCAGCTCGTGTTGGACGTAACCCAAAGACTGGAGAAGCGATTAAGATTGCTGCTTCTAAGACAGTGAAGTTTTCAGCTGGTAAGGCTTTTAAAGATAGCGTGAATAAGCGTAAGAAGTAATATTTAAAGAAATTCGATATAAATCCTCGATGTAATTTGTCGAGGATTTTTTTATGACGCTCACATATGAGGCGACTATAGAGTATTCATTATTAAGTTTGCACAAGTCGTCGATGCCGATGAATGCTCATTAATAAACCAACTCCTAGGCCTAGGGTAGTTAGCGCTGTACCGCCATAGCTAATAAAAGGGAGCGGAACGCCAACAACGGGTAATAGACCACTGACCATTGCCATATTAACAAAAGCGTAGGTGAAGAAGATCAAAGTAATTGAGCCTCCTAGTAATCTAGTAAATAAATTAGGTGCCCCAGCAGATATTTGTAGGCCGCGCTGTATCAATAATAAAAATAAAATAAGTAACAAAGTATTGCCGATTAACCCGAACTCCTCTGAGTAAACAGCAAATATAAAATCTGTATGTTTTTCAGGAATAAAATCTAGATGGGTTTGCGTACCATTCTTCCAACCCTTACCAAAAAAACCACCTGAGCCTATAGCAATCATCGATTGAATAGTATGGAAACCTTTTCCAAGGGGGTCTGAAAACGGGTCTAGTAGAGTACAGACCCGATGTTGCTGGTAACTTTTTAAAATGGGCCAGCTCACATTTCGCGCACAGATTTGATCTTCAAAAATGATCATTAGAACAATCCCAATGATTCCAATGATAAAAATGGGTAATACAAATTTGATGGGAAAACCTGCTAGTAGAATGACATAAAAACCTGCTGCAAAAACTAAAATAGCAGTTCCTAAGTCCGGTTGTCTAGCAATGAGAATCGTGGGTAGTAGAAGAAAGATAAAGGCAACGATAAAGTCGAAAAAGCGCATAGTCTCTTCACGTTTTTGAAAATACCAAGCGAGCATCAGAGGCATCGCAATTTTCATGATCTCTGAAGGTTGAATGACAACTCCAATATTTAACCAACGCCTCGCGCCTTTTTTGATGAGTCCAAATAGTGCGACAGCAATTAATAAAATAATACCGATCGTATAAACCCAAACCGCGATTTTTTCTAACCATTTGACTGGAATGCGAGATGTCACCCACATAATGACTAGAGCCATGAGTAAGTTTCGGGCTTGTTCAACCCAAGTAACAACTGTTCCAGAACTCGCAGATAGAAAAATAATATTCCCTACAAGTACAAGCCCAACTAATATAATACTTAGGCTGGGGTCTAAACCAGCCCATAAAAATCCAAGACGCTTAATTAAGGGACGGTTTTCCAAGCAGGAACTCCTCTGGGCCATTTACCTAAAATTAAGTAATCAAAAGTTTGACGCACAATTGGAGCGGCAGCCGTTGCTCCAAAGCCAGCATTTTCAACCACGATCGCCATAGCATATTTCGGTTTATCAGCAGGCACAAAACCAATATATAGAGCATGATCGCGTTTAAATTCCGAAATTGCTGCAGCGTTATAAGTCTTGCCTGCCAAGCTGTAGACTTGTGCCGTGCCTGTTTTGCCAGCCACTGGATAAGATACTCCCGCAAAAGGAACACTTCCAGTACCTATTTTGTTAACACCAATCATTCCCTCTGTAACTGTATCGATATGCTCTTTTTTTAAATTAATGACCCCACTCTCTGAGGGCACAGTTAGGATTTTTTCATGGGTTAAAGGATCCTCTATTAATTTTACTAAATGAGGCCGCATAATAACTCCTCGGTTTGCTAAGATTGCAGTAGCTTGGGCAAGTTGCAAAATACTAAAACTGTTATAGCCCTGACCAATGCCAATCGAAATAGTTTCACCTTCAATCCATTTGCCTTTTTTAGGTTCCTTAAAGTAATTTTTTTTCCACTCTTTTGAAGGGAGAATACCTTTTACTTCACCCTGCATATCAATACCTGTGATTTGACCAAAACCAAATGGTTTCATGAAATCATGAATTGCATCAACGCCCATATCACGAGCCAAAATATAGTAATAAGTATCGCAAGAAGCAGCAATAGACGTATACATATTTACGAGCCCATGACCATTTTTGGCATCATCTCTAAAAATATTACCACCATATTTAAAAAAGCCAGGATCATTAATTGCTTGTGAGGGTGTTCGATATTTACCTTCCAAAGCTGCCAATGCCATAAAAGGTTTGTAAGTGGATCCAGGTGGGTAAGTACCTTTTAAGGGCCTATTAAAAAGAGGCTTTTCTAGGGATTCATTTAACTTTTTCCAAAGATCTGCATCAATTCCATCTACAAAAGCATTTGGGTTAAACGTGGGCAAAGAGACAAAGGCAATAATATCGCCTGTAGCCACTTCGATGACTACAGCGGCCCCCCGACGTTTTTCATAGAGTTGTTCAATTAAAAATTGCGCTTTAATATCAACTGCTAAAGTCAGATTAGAGCCTGGGGCAGAAGGAGTATAAGAAAGGTTGCGGACTACTCGCCCACCAGCTGTAATTTCTACCTCACTAAAGCCAACAGTACCTCGTAATTGCTTTTCGTAACTTTGTTCAATCCCAATTTTACCGACTTGTTGGATACCTTTAACGCGCATATTTCGTAATTCATCTCCCTGAATTTCATCAGGGTTTTCCTCAATTTCAGCGGCCAATTTTTCACGATCTTTGACAGAAACTTTTCCGGTATAACCTAATAGATGAGAGCCTAATTCTTGGTAGGGATATTCTCGGAAATAGCGTACTTGAATTTCGACTCCAGGAAAAGCATATCGACGTGCAAGAAACCGCGCAACCTCCTCATCATTTAAAAAATTACGGATAGGGATACTTTCCGTTTTTTTGGAATTCTGTATTGCACGTAAGAACTGTTGTCGATCACGCGCTGGAATTTTGACAACCTGATCTAGTTCTTGAATGAGATCAGGGATTGGCATAACTATCCCGGTTTGAGTAACTTCTAAAGAAAAGGAAGGAAAATTTTTCGCGATAACGATACCATTGCGATCAGTAATAATTCCTCTGGGTGCCGGAGTGGTAATAATGGCAATACGGTTACTTTCTGAGGCGGTTGAATATTTTTTATGTTGAACGACTTGCAACCAAAAAAAACGACAAAACAGAATCAAAAGGCAACAAATAACAATCCATAAGGCAATTTTTATCCGTTGTTGAAACTGTTCAAGGGCAGAGGAAGAGTCGCTATTGCCAACCATGGGAATCAAATAAACGCCATCATTACGGTTTATTTCTGGAGATAAAAGGCCCTTGATTCGCTAGCAGGCGCTTAATTAGGGGCCAAAGAAGTGCTTCGAAGGTGGCAGGTAAAAAGATATCTAAAGATGAAAATACAAAACTTGGAACTAGTATCCACATGGTTATTGCGATAGAGATATGGACCAAAAGCACTACTTGAAAAATATTAATTACTTGCCAGATAGGAGATGCACTAAGGATACGGCGATTCCAAAAGACTATTAGAAAGCCAGCAATAATGTATCCTAAGGCATTAATTCCTAAGAGATTGGATGACTGTACATCCATGAATAGCCCGAGTAAGAAGGCAGTTAATAAATTAACTGTTTCAGGAAAATATAAAATCCAAAAAACAAGCACAATTAGGACAAAGTCTGGCAGAAGCGGGTTACTTCGTAAAGGAGTCATATTTAAAATGAACGCGATGAGTAGGGATAGAAAGATTCCCCGATAAGAACTCATATTATTTAGCAAGGACTTCACTTATTCCCCCACTTGGAGGTCTTTTTGTTTTTGACTGAATCAGGAATGATTGGATTCGGCGCTGAGGACGAAGGTTGATAGAGTAGAACCATTAAATGCCGAAAGCGATTTAAATTTGCAACAGGGCGGCATGATATAAAAGTCCCAGCTGTTTCGGAGCGATCAATTTTCGTAATAATTGCAACCGGAAATCCCGCTGGGTAAGTGCCATCAATACCAGATGTCGTTAGATAGTCTCCCACATCTAAATCACCAATTGAGTTGATAAACCGAAGGTCTAATGGCTCTGCACGGCCCATTCCAAAAAGTGCGCCGCGTACCCCGTTGCGAGATACTAGAACGGGTATAGCCGAGTCTCTCTCCTCGATCAGAGAGACCTCCGCAGAGTACTGAAAGACACGAATAATTTGCCCAATAATTCCCGTATCACTCGCAACAGGCATTCCTACATTGACGCCATCAGCCAAGCCGCGGTTGATTACAATTTTTTGTGAGGCCCAGTTACTAGGCTTATAGATAATTTCTGTAGCAAGGGTTTTAAATGCCACTTGTTGTTGTAAAGCGAGCAGCTTTCTTAAATTAGCATTTTCAATTTCTAAATGCTCTGCATGGTTAGAAAGTAAAGAAAGATTTTGAATTTGGATTGTTTGTTGTTCGATAACAGCTTTCATTGTCGATAGAGAGCGCAAATTGTCTGAGGCAGTATCGATTAACTTTCCTGGCTGACTTAAAGCAATTTGAATAGGGTATAAAACTATTTGGAGAGTGGCACGGATTTGCTCTGTTGCCCGAAATTGATAATCAGCAATGATTAGGAGCAAACAAAGTGAGACAAATACACTTAATTTTAAAAGCGGCGCGCCTTGGTTAAATAAAGCAGGTGGGCTCTGAAACAATGTACACCTCTAAATTTAAAGGGGGTGTGAACTTATTCTTGAGAGAAGATACTACTTAATTTATCCATTCGCTCTAAGGCCATGCCTGAGCCGCGAGCAACACAAGTGAGTGGGTCTTCAGCAACATGAACAGGTAAGCCCGTTTCTTCTAAAAGTAATCGGTCCAAATCTCTGAGCAAGGCTCCACCACCAGTTAGCATCATACCTCTCTCGGCAATATCGGATGCTAGCTCAGGAGGGGTTTGTTCTAGGGCAGACTTCACTGCGATGACAATCTGATTGAGCGGATCTGATAAAGCCTCTAAAATTTCATTACTTGTAACGGTAAAGCTCCGAGGTATACCTTCAGAAAGATTTCGACCTTTAACTTCCATTTCACGAACCTCTGTGCCAGGAAACGCTGAGCCGATGGTCTTTTTAATCGCTTCAGCGGTTTGCTCACCAATTAACATGCCATAATTTCTGCGAATATAGTTACTAATTGCTTCGTCAAACTTATCGCCACCAACGCGTACTGACCATTTATAGACCATACCACCAAGCGACATGACGCCAACCTCTGTCGTACCACCGCCAATATCGATCACCATGGATCCAGAGGCTTCAGTTACCGGCAAACCCGCACCAATCGCAGCAGCCATCGGTTCTTCGATTAAAAAAACCTGCGAGGCACCTGCCCCTAGGGCTGATTCGCGAATGGCGCGTCTTTCAACTTGTGTCGAACCACAGGGAACGCAGATGATAATCCTAGGACTGGGCTTTAAAAATTTACTTTCATGGACCATCTTAATAAAATGCTTGAGCATCTGTTCTGTAATAGTAAAGTCAGCAATCACGCCATCTTTCATTGGTCGAATCGCTTGGATATTACCCGGCACCCTGCCGAGCATGGCTTTGGCCTCATGACCAACAGCCAGAATCGTTTTTTTGCCTCCCATGCCATCCTGCCTGATAGCAACAACCGAGGGCTCATCAAGCACAATACCCTTATCACGCATATAAATTAGGGTATTAGCAGTACCTAAATCGATAGCAAGATCATTTGAAAAATAACTGCGGAAAAGACCGAACATAAGCTTAGTGGGAGAATAGTAAAAAGTTAAATATAAACTAGTTTTAGAAGATAATGTATATGATACTGCAAGCTTGTTATGAATACTGAAGAAATTAAACATTTAGCGAAGCTTTCGGGCTTAGAACTGCATCCCGCGGAGATTGCTCTTATTTCAGAAGAAATGAGCGCAATTCTATTTTTAGTTGGAAAACTGCAAGCGGTTGATACCACTGGCGTAGATCCACTGTTCCATCCGATTGCGCTCATCGAGGAATTATCTCAGCCGTTTCGGATAGACCAAGTAACCGAAACGGACTTGCGAGATGTCAATATGGCTTGCGCACCGGCGGTTCATGAAGGTCTATTCTTGGTACCAAAGGTGATCGAATGAATTGGCATCTACAAAACTTAACGCAATTGCAAAATTCCCTTCAGCAAGGGTTGATTGATAGTGTTGGTTTGACATCGTTTTTCTTAGAGCGAATTAGTCAATTGAAGCATTTAAATGCATTTTTAGATGTTCAGCCAGAAACCTCTATGGCGCAAGCTCGGCAAGCTGATTTATTAATTCGGGAGGGCAAAGGCGGTCCTTTGACTGGTATTCCAATTGCTCACAAAGACGTGTTTGTCACCAAAGTTTGGAAATCAACCGCCGGATCGAAAATCTTAGCTAACTATACGAGTCCGTTTGATGCAACTGTTGTAGAGCGGCTTGGTTTAGATGGTGCTGGGATGGTGAGTTTAGGTAAGACAAATATGGATGAGTTTGCGATGGGGTCTTCCAACGAAAACTCGGCCTATGGCCCGACTTTGAATCCCTGGAATTTGGAGCGTGTACCTGGTGGGTCTTCAGGAGGATCGGCAGCAGCCGTCGCAGCGGGCTTAGCCCCAATTGCAACTGGCACAGATACGGGCGGATCGATCCGACAACCGGCAGCTTTTTGTGGGTTAACTGGGCTTAAGCCAAGCTATGGTAGGGTTTCGAGATACGGCATGATTGCTTATGCATCTTCTCTAGATCAGGCTGGTCCGATGGGTAAAAATGCTAAAGATTGCTCTTTAATCATGAATGCGATTGCGGGACATGATCCTAAAGACTCCAGTTCTTTAGAAAAAGACAACGAAGATTATTGTCGGCACTTAGGAAAACCTTGGTTAGATAAAAATAATCTAGTTGATAAACCACTTCAGGGTTTACGTATAGGGGTCCCAAAGGAATATTTTTCAGATGGATTAGATGGTGAAGTCAGGACGGCAGTAGAGAATGCCCTGCGAGCGTTTGAGGGCTTAGGGGCAGTTTGCGTTGATGTGTCTTTACCAAAAACAGAGTTATCCATACCAACCTATTATGTATTAGCGCCTGCCGAGGCTTCGAGTAATTTAAGTCGATATGACGGTGTAAGGTACGGCCACCGTTCTGCAGATTATAAGAATTTAGCTCAAATGTATGAACGCTCGCGTGCAGAAGGGTTTGGGGCGGAAGTAAAAAGACGAATTTTAATTGGCACTTATGTACTTTCTCAAGGTTATTACGACGCCTATTATTTACAAGCACAAAAAATACGTCGAATTATTGCGCAAGATTTTCAGAATACGTTTTTAGAGTGTGATGTATTGATGGGGCCAGTTGCGCCAGGTGTGGCATGGAAGTTCTCGGAAAAGTCGAGTGATCCAGTCCAAATGTATTTGGAGGATATTTACACATTAAGTCCTAATCTTGCGGGCTTACCAGCGATGAGTATCCCCTGTGGATGCAGTACCAGTAAGATGCCAATTGGTTTACAAATTATTGGAAATTACTTTTCGGAAGCGCGCATGTTACAGATAGCCGACTATTTTCAGCAAGCAAGTAATTGGCACTTACAGCAATCCCCGCTTTTGGCTCCACCCGCAAGTAATGGAGAAGTCTCATGACTCAGCGTGAGTGGGAAGTGGTCATTGGGCTAGAGACGCATGCGCAGCTCTTAACGAAGTCAAAAATATTTAGTGGCGCGAGTATTGCATTTGGAGCATCACCTAATGTGCAAGCTTGTGCGGTAGATTTAGCCTTACCCGGCACCTTGCCAGTATTAAACAGAGAGGTAGTTAGTCACGCAATCCGGTTAGGTTTAGCTTTAGGATCAAAGATTGCCCCTGTGAGTGTATTTGCCCGTAAAAATTATTTTTACCCAGATTTACCTAAGGGATATCAAATTAGCCAAATGGATTTACCAGTGGTGGTGGGCGGTTCTTTACGAATAGATGTCAATGGCAAAGAAAAAGAGGTTGTATTAACTCGGGCGCATTTAGAAGAAGATGCCGGAAAATCATTACATGAAGATTTTGCAGGCCCCCATGGTGAGCTGTCTAGTGGTATTGATTTAAATAGAGCAGGTACACCCCTATTAGAAATAGTTACCGAACCTGTCATGCGAAGTGCTGCCGAGGCGGTGGCCTATGCCAAACAGTTGCACGCCTTAGTCATGTGGCTTGGTATTTGTGATGGGAATATGCAAGAGGGATCGTTTCGATGTGACGCAAATGTCTCGGTCAGGCATCAAGGAGAAATCAAATTTGGCACGCGCTGTGAGATTAAAAATTTGAATTCGTTTAAATTTTTAGAAGAGGCTATTCAATTTGAGGTACGCCGCCAAATCGAATTAATCGAAGATGGCGGTATCGTCAAGCAAGAGACTCGGCTATATGACCCAGATCGAGGTGAGACGCGCAGTATGCGCAGTAAAGAGGATGCGCAGGATTATCGGTATTTTCCAGACCCAGACCTATTACCAGTAAACATTTCTAAAGAGTGGATTGCTCAAATTCAAGATTTAATGCCACCTTTGCCGGCAGAGCTAAGGGGGCGGTGGCAGACAGCTTATGGTTTGAGTAGCTATGATTCAACTCTACTAACGCAGGATCGAGAGACAGCGGAATTTTTTATGGAATTAATCGAGAAAATTGATCAATCCATGGTGAAGGCTGCTGCTAATTTAATGACAGGTGATTTTGCTTTTGCACTTAACCGAGATGGTCTTCGGGCTTGGCAATCTCCGGTTCTGCCAGTCCATTTAGCTGAGTTATTAAAAAGGTTACAAGACGGCACGATTTCTAATAAGATTGCTAAAGAAATATTTACGCTTTTATGGGAGCGTGGGCAAAAAGAGCCATTGCAATTAGAAGGCGTAGTTGATCAGGTTATCGATCAAGAGGGCTTAAGACAAATTAGTGATACTGGTGCAATCGAATTAATTATTGATGAAGTATTATTGGCGAATACAAAATCAGTCGAAGAGTATCGCAGCGGCAAAGAAAAAGCGTTTAATGCTTTAGTTGGTCAGATTATGAAGGCTTCCAAAGGTAAGGCTAACCCAGCTCAAGTCAACGCGCTTCTCAAACAAAAACTTACCCCAACCTAAAGAGATTTGATATGTCCAGCCCAGAGTTAGATGCGTCGCAAGTTGAAAGAGAGCAATTAGTCGCGCAGTGGTTATTAAGTACACCAGGTTTTTTTGAGCGTCACGCAGAATTACTCACGAAAATGGAATTAGCCAACTCACATAGTGGCCGTGCTGTTTCTTTACAAGAAAAGCAGATGCACGTTTTACGAAACCAAAATAGAGACTTAAATCGACGACTTTCAGATATGCTGCGGTTTGGTTCTGAAAATGACAAGACGCAATCCCTCATGGTTCAGTGGCTAGAGGGTTTATTGGCTACTAAAGATGAAGAGCAAACACGCATAAGAATTACAGAAGGTTTAAATGAATTATTTGAAATTGGCCAGGTCAAGTTTGTTTCGGTTGAGCATTTAAGCTCATTTGATATAGAAAAGCTTCAAAAAGGCATTTGCTGCGGAGCGCATGATGTGGAGCCATTATTTTTATCGCATCACCGTGACCTAACTGATGGCAGTTTTGCAGCGTTACTACTTCGACACAATGGTCGAACTCTTGGTGTAGTTCTGATGCTTAGTGCGGATAAAGAAAAGTTTTTACCGGAGATGGGCCTTGTTTATTTAGAGCAATTAGGTAATTTAGCCGCTGCAGCATTAAGTCGTTTCCAGGTTGATTAATGCGTGCGGATGTTCAACTAAGTAAGGAAGTAGAGCTTTTTTTAGAGGAATTGCGCTGTATTCGACAGTTCTCACCCCACACATTAAAAGCTTACCAACAGGATTTAATCAAGCTGCATAATTTTATAAACCTGAATAACATCAGTTGGGATCTAGTTCAGGGGCACCATATTAGGGTTTGGGTTAGTAAATTACATGCGAACGGATTATCAGCGAGATCTTTAGCTAGGATGATTTCATCCTGGCGAACATTTTTTGAGTGGCTGGTATTGGAAGGGCCTAGGTTATTTAGTTATACGATGTTGTTAAATCCTGTGCAAGGTCTTCGTCCACCTAAAAAAGCAAAATCACTTCCCAAGGCATTAAGTGTGGAATATGCTCAGGTTCTTATGGAGCGTGCTAAGCAGGAAGCGCATTGTAAGTCAGCAATAGATGATAGGAATAATGGTGAAGCCTCTTGGATACGTCAGCGCGATCATGCGATGATTGAGTTACTGTACTCATCTGGACTCCGGCTTTCGGAAATATTAGGGATTAATTATTTTCAGACACAAGTCTATGCAAAGGATTCATCGGGTTGGGTAGACTGGGTTAGTGCTGAAGTCACTGTCTTGGGTAAAGGTAATAAGCGCCGCATAGTGCCAATAGGAAAAGAGGCGATGCGTGCTTTAGTGCTTTGGCGCGACTGTCGCCAGGAGCAATTAAAGGCCCCAGATGGACCATTATTTATTAACGAAAAATTGACTAGGATATCGCCAAGGACTGTACAGGCCAGATTAAAACAATTAGCATTGCGCTCTGGCTTACCAGTGCATGTACATCCACACATGTTAAGGCATAGTTTTGCGAGTCATGTGCTGCAATCATCCCATGATTTAAGAGCAGTGCAGGAGATGCTTGGACATGTAAGTATTGGGAGTACTCAAATTTATACCGCATTAGATTTTCAACACCTCGCACAGGTCTACGATATGGCGCATCCGCGTGCTAAAGCAGAAAAGACATAACACAGATGCAAGCTACTATTATTCTTGGCGCTGGTAAAGAGCGCTCACCAATGAATCATCACCCTTGGATATTTGCTAGCGCCGTGGTTGGCTATGAAGGAAAGATTACTTCGGGTTCGACAGTCACTGTAAAGAGCGATAGTGGACGGTTTATTGGCCGTGCAGCTTACAGCCCGATGTCACAGATTCGCGCCAGAATTTGGTCATGGGATGAAAGTGAGCCGATTGATCATGCTTTTTTCAAAAGAAAAATAGCAATTGCTCTAGCACACCGAAAAAAATGGGTGGTTCAGACGAGCGCTATCCGCTTGATTTTTGGAGAGGCAGATGGCCTGCCAGGGCTCATTGTTGATCAGTACAACCAGACTTTAGTCTGTCAATTTTTAAGTGCTGGAGTCGAATTTTGGAAAGAAGCCATTGTCCAAATTTTGGAAGATCAGAGTGCTTGCCATTGTATTTATGAAAGATCTGATGCTGCAGTGCGTGAGCGAGAGGGACTTAGCTTGGCGAGTGGGGTTTTAAAGGGTGAGTTATCTGATACTGAATTCATTGTTCAAGAAAATCAAATTCAGTATTTAATTGATCCGACAAAGGGACATAAGACGGGCTTTTATATTGATCAGCGGGATAATCGCCTAGAGGTGGCGAAGTTATCCTCAGGATTAAGAGTTCTTAACATGTTTTGTTATACCGGGGGCTTTTCATTAGCGGCTCTTCAAGGTGGTGCGAGGGAGGTGATTTCAGTTGACTCCTCGGGCGATGCCTTAGCAATCGCTAGTCGTCAACTCGCCTTAAATCATTTAGACCCATCTAAAGCCAAATGGGTTGATGCGGACGCATTTGATTTGCTAAAGAAGTACCGTGAGGGTGGTGAGCAGTTTGATATGATTATTTTAGATCCACCAAAATTTGCCCCGTCAGCGCAGCATTTGTTGCGCGCCAAAAAGGCGTACAAGGAAATCAATCGATCGGCAATGCAAATGTTGCGTCCGAATGGCTTACTGCTGACTTTTTCATGTTCAGGTGCAATGGACCTCGAATTATTTGACCAAACGGTTTTTTTGGCTGCCCAAGAGGCTGCAACCCATCAAAAAGACCCAAAGCTGGGATTTCGAGTACTAAAGCGCTTGACTTCGGGGCTAGACCACCCTAAATTATCTAGTTTCCCTGAAGGGAACTATTTGAAGGGCTTGATGTTAGAAAGAATATAGGATTCTGAAGAAGATTGTTATATTAGATCATGTTGAAGCAAAATGAAGTAATTTTAATTAGGTAGACATATGGCACTGATTCCGGTAACAATTCTCACTGGCTTTTTAGGCAGTGGAAAAACCACCTTACTTAAACACATCTTAACGACTAATCACGGTAAGAAAATTGCCGTCATTGAAAATGAGTTTGGTGAAGAAAATATTGATAATGAAATTTTGATCCAAGAGAGTAATGAGCAAATTGTTCAAATGAGTAATGGTTGTGTTTGCTGTACTATTCGTGGCGACTTAGTAGAAGCGTTAAAGCAGCTCTGGGATCAGCGCAAGAGTAAAACGATTCAATTTGAGCGGGTTGTGATAGAGACAACGGGGATTGCAAATCCGGGGCCGGTTGCCCAAACCTTTTTTATGGATGATGATGTGGCTGATCATTATGTATTAGACGCTATAGTAACTTTAGTGGATGCTAAGCATGGAGACGCCCAGTTAAGTGAGCATGAAGAGGCGCAGGCACAGGTCGGCTTTGCTGATCAGATTTTTATTACGAAGACGGATGTGGTGGATGAAAAAACGCGTAGTGCATTAAGAAATCGCTTAATTCATATGAATCCCAAAGCGCCCATTAAAGAAATTCAACAAGGTGTTGTTAATTTAGATGAGGTTTTTGACCTGCACGGATTTAATTTGAACGCAAAATTAGATATTGACCCGCATTTTTTAGCCCAAGATAACCACGATGACTGCGGCCATGATCATGGTCATGAGCATCATGACCATGATCATGGACATGAGCATCACCACGGCCATACCGATAAAATTCAGTCATTTGTGTTTAGAAGTGAGCGACCTTTTGAGCATAAGAAGTTAGAAGACTTTTTAGGTGGCATTCTGAGTGTTTTTGGCCCTAAACTCATGAGATATAAAGGGGTTTTATACATCAAGGGGTCTAATCGTAAGGTGGTTTTGCAAGGCGTCCATGAAATGATGGGGAGTGATATGGCAGGCCCATGGGCTGCCACTGAGCAAAAGCAAACGAAGATTGTTTTTATTGGGACTGACTTGCCAAAAGATACACTTTTGATGGGATTAGAGGGGTGTTTGGTGTAGTCTACCAAGTGAAGTTACAATTTGCCTTTAAATTTTGTCAAAGTTACAAGTTAGGAATGATTCGGGAATAAAAATTGTAGAGTAATAAAAAGTGTGTAAATTACACAGGAGATACAAATATGGTTACAGTGGCGAAAAAGATCATTAAAAAAACTGGCTTGGCCAAGACTACTGAGGTAAAGCGTGTGGTAAAGGCTTTACCAATAGTAAAAGCCAAGTCCGCTATAAAGGCAATGCCTGCGGCTAAGTCAGCGCCTGCAGCGAAGGCAAGGTCAGTAACTAAAGTATCGCCTGCGGTAAAGGCAAAAAAAGTAGTTCAGACTAAACCGGCTGAAAAAATTAAACCAATCGTGGTAGCCAAAGTATCGGCTAGCGCTGCAACTAACAAGAATGCAACAAACAAATTGATGATTACCAAAGAAAAGAAGTCAACTGCCTCAATATCCTCAGAATTGATTACTGAAGCGGTATTAGTAAAAATGTCAGAAAAAGACTATATGAGTAAATCTCAGTTAGACTTTTTTAAGGAAAAGCTGGCAAGATTACGTGAAGATATTTTGAAAAATGCTGATACAACAACTGAAAATCTGCGCGATAATATTTTGGTACCGGACCCTGCGGACCGTGCAACTATTGAAGAAGAGCACGCTCTTGAGTTAAGAACGCGGGATCGCGAACGCAAGCTTTTGAAAAAAGTCGAACAAGCCTTGGCTCGCATTGAATCTGGAGATTATGGTTGGTGTGAGGAGACTGGTGAGGCAATTGGTGTGGCGCGTTTACTGGCTAGGCCAACCGCAAATCTTTCCCTTGAGGCTCAGGAGCGTAGGGAGTTAAGGCAGAAACTTTTTGGGGACTAAACAAGAAAAGCGTTTTCTTCTAATATCTGATAATGATTTAAAGACGCTTTGACGTTGCAGATAGACCACCAAGTTTTCTAATTCCAATTAAAAATTGAAAATACTAATGAATTGTTGAGTATGGGAGAGTATATTAGCAATATTCTGCGAAAACTTTGAATACCCATAAAGATATCTTCTTTTATTAATTTACATCCTATTTAAACAACCATGGAACATAAAGACCTAAGTCTTGGCGATATTGCGCCGGCCTTAAAAGCAGAAATACTTGCTGAGGCATTACCGTATATTCGTCAGTATCATGGTAAGACAATCGTCATTAAGTATGGTGGAAACGCGATGATTGAAGAGCGCTTAAAAGAAAGTTTTGCGCGGGATGTGATTCTTTTAAAACTCGTTGGCATGAATCCGGTTGTGGTTCATGGCGGCGGACCCCAAATAGATGACGCTTTAAAGAAAATCGGTAAAGAAGGAACTTTTGTACAAGGCATGCGCGTCACCGATGATGAGACGATGGAAGTTGTCGAGTGGGTATTAGGCGGTGAGGTTCAGCAAGATATCGTGATGATGATTAACCAGTTTGGTGGCCAAGCTGTTGGATTAACCGGCAAGGATGGCGGGTTAATTAAAGCAAAAAAAATGTTAATGACCGATCGAAATGATGCTTCGAAATCGATTGATTTAGGTTTTGTAGGTGAAATTAGCTCTATTAATCCTGCTGTAGTCAAAGCCCTGCAGGATGATGCGTTTATCCCTGTTATTTCTCCCATTGGCTTTGGTGAGGACGGGCGAGCCTATAACATTAATGCGGATTTAGTGGCTGGGAAAATGGCCGAGATTTTAAATGCCGAAAAGCTAGTCATGATGACAAATATCCCTGGCGTGATGAATCGTGAGGGTGAATTACTCACCGATTTATCAGCTCAGGAAATTGATCGGTTATTTGCAGATGGTACGATATCAGGTGGCATGTTACCAAAAATATCATCAGCCTTAGATGCTGCAAGAAGTGGCGTTCATTCAGTACATATTATTGATGGTAGGATTGAACATTCTTTATTATTAGAAATTCTAACTGAGCAAGCTTTTGGTACGATGATTCGTTCAAATTAATTATATGAATTCAAACAACTCTTCAACAAGCAACCCTCTACCAGTTGGAAGTGAGCAGTCTGTTCCAGCGCGCAAGAGGCCAAAGCCGGGGGAGAGGCGTGTGCAGATTTTGCAAGCCTTAGCTGAAATGCTTGAGAACCCCCAAGGAGAAAGAGTTACCACGGCAGCATTAGCTGCAAAGATTCAAGTTTCAGAGGCGGCTTTATATCGACATTTTGCGAGTAAAGCGCAAATGTTTGATGGTTTGATTGCCTTCATTGAGCAGAGTATTTTTGGCTTAATTAATCAAATTATTGCTAAAGAGGATGACGGGCAAAAGCAAATATATGAGATTGCTATGATGCTTTTAGCCTTTTCGGAAAAAAATCCAGGGATGACGCGAGTCTTGTTAGGGGACTCATTATTTCAAGAGGACGCTAGGTTGCAAGAACGCATCAACCAAGTTTTAGAACGTGTTGAAGCCTCACTTAAACAGTCTTTTCGGATTTTGCAAACACAGCACCAGAGCAATTGGGCGACTGAAGATATAGGTCAACGTTCAGCCTTAATTATGGCAGTTGTTATAGGTCGTTGGCATCGTTTTGCACGAAGTGGATTTACCAAATCTCCGCTTGATAACGCACCAGCATCCTTGAAGGTACTTCTTTTTGCATGAGCAGTTTGCAAACCAAGTTGTACTCACTCGAATTTACAAAAGCTCTGCCCTTACAGAGTGGCACGCATTTTGGTCCCTATACTTTAAAAGTTGAAACATATGGAACCCTCAATGCCAAAAAATCAAATGCCGTATTAATTTGTCATGCCTTAAATGCTTCGCACCATGTTGCCGGGGTTAACGATAGTGGCCAGACAGGTTGGTGGGATAACATGGTTGGGCCTGGCAAGCCTGTTGATACAAACCATTTTTTTGTTATCGGAATTAATAATTTAGGATCTTGTTTTGGCTCTACGGGCCCCATGAGTCCCGATCCGGCAACAGGTATTCCTTATGGAGCTAGTTTTCCGATTTTGACTGTAGAAGACTGGGTTCTTTCACAATCCTATGTGGCTGATTACTTTGGGGTACAGAAATTTGCAGCAGTTATGGGGGGCAGTCTTGGTGGGATGCAAGCAATCGCTTGGGGAATGATGTTCCCTGAGCGCGTTGGGCATTGTATCGTGATTGCCTCTTCGGCGAATTTGTCAGCGCAGAATATTGCCTTCAACGAAATTGCTCGTAATGCCATTATGAGTGATCCAGATTTTCATCAAGGGAATTTTTATGCCCATGCTGTTGTCCCCAAAAGTGGTTTACGGGTAGCTAGGATGATTGGTCATATTACGTATTTATCCAATGATGATATGGCCGAAAAATTTGGGCGCGTCTTACGTCGACCAACAGGTGCTAAGCAAGATTATCAATTTAGTTTTGATACGGAATTTGAAGTAGAAAGCTATTTACGTTATCAAGGTGACAAATTTGCAGATTATTTCGACGCGAATACCTATTTACTGATAACTAGAGCACTTGACTACTTTGACCCTGCGATGGACTATGAGAATGACCTTTCAAAGGCTTTTGCTCATATACAAGCGAATTTTTTGGTGATTAGTTTTTCTACCGATTGGCGTTTTGCACCCCAGCGAAGTCGAGAAATTGTGAAGGCATTACTAGATAATAAACATCGCGTAGCTTATGCAGAGATTGATGCGCCGCATGGGCACGATGCATTTTTACTAGATGATGCAAGGTACCATGCACTAATCCAGTCATATTTTGTCAAGATGCAAGGAGAATGTAATTGAGTTTTGAGGCTATTCGGGCTGATTTTTCTGCGATTGCAAATTGGGTTAAGCCGAATTCAACTCTTTTAGACTTGGGGTGTGGTGACGGCGTATTTTTAGAGTACATACGCCGTGCCAAACAAGTTAAAACATATGGCGTTGAAATCTCGGATGAGCAAGTCTTAGCCTGTGTAGCCAAAGATTTAGATGTGATTCAGCAGGACTTGGAGGGTGGGCTGGCACTTTTTGAAGATCAAAGTTTTGATACCGTGGTTCTCTCTCAAACATTGCAAACGATTCATCAGACTGAGGCTATTTTGCGAGAGGTCGTTCGGGTTGGTAAAGAATGTGTAGTTTCTTTTCCAAACTTTGCGCACTGGTCACATCGTGCGGCCGTTTTTATGGGCCATATGCCTGTGACTAAATCCTTACCTTACGATTGGTACAACACCCCCAATGTCAGAGTTTTAACGATTAAAGACTTTGAGTCTTTAGCAAGTAAGATCGGTATTCGGATACTTGACCGTGTAGTTTTACATGACAGTCAAGAAGTTAAATGGTGCGCTAATCTATTTGGTAGTCTAGCAATCTATCGAGTTGGGCGCACCTAAAGAATATGGCACCAGTTGGCCATAACTCATCAAGCCAAGCTAAAAAAAGCACTTGGCTCGAAATTTTTAAGTCCTATACGGACATTCGAACATGTCGCATGTTTTTTTTAGGCTTTTCAGCTGGCTTGCCTTTACTCCTCGTACTAGGCACTTTAGGATTTTGGTTACGTGAAGCGGGTATAGAACGAAGTACGATTGGCTTTCTGTCTTGGATTGGCCTGATTTATGGTTTTAAATGGTTATGGTCACCATTAGTCGATCGACTGCCGATTCCCTTTTTCACAAACTACTTTGGTAGAAGAAGAGCTTGGTTATTATTTGGACAAGCAATGATCGTTACTGGCTTAATTGGTATGTCTTTGATTGATCCAATAGCCCAGTTAAATTATTTGGTTTGGTGTGCTTTATTCGTGGCCTTTGGATCGGCCACGCAAGACATAGCCTTAGATGCGTACCGGATTGAATCTGCAGAAGTTGATCACCAAGGCATCTTGGCTGCGGCCTATCAAACGGGCTATCGTTTAGCAATGATTTGGGCTGGTGCTGGCGTCTTATGGATTGCTGCGCGTTCGCAATTAGAGATGAGTGGGATATATGAGGCTAGGGCTTGGCAATTTGCATATTTGTGTATGGCAATGTCTATGTTTGTCGGAGTGATTACCGTATTTTTTTCACCAGAAAAACGGCTTGCGGTTTTACATCGATCATTAGGGCCGAAGCGTTGGTTTCAGGAGTTTTTTGTAGAGCCATTTGCGGAGTTTATAAGGCGTTATCGTTGGCACGCTATTTTAATTTTGAGTCTCATTGCTGTTTACCGAATTAGTGATGTGGTGATGGGGATTATGGCAAATCCCTTTTACGTAGATATGGGATATACCAAAGATGAAGTAGCAACTGTTTCGAAACTATATGGTGTGTTGATGACATTAGTTGGTGCATTTATTGGTGGGGGTCTTACCGTTCGCTTTGGTGTCTTACGCATGCTCATGGTCGGTGCAGTCTTATCAGCTCTCAGTAACTTATTATTTGCTTGGTTAGCTACCAGAGGCCATGACTTACACGGGCTAATTTTTGTTATTTCAGCGGATAATTTAAGTTCAGGAATTGCTTCGGCCGCCTTTATTGCTTATTTATCGTCTCTAACCAATGTCACCTATAGTGCCACGCAATATGCACTTTTTAGTTCGATGATGTTACTTATCCCCAAATGGTTAGCGGGCTTTTCTGGACTTTATGTGGACAATTTTGGTTATGGATGGTTTTTTAGTATGACGGCATTACTTGGTTTGCCAGTATTAGTTCTTGTCTGGTTTGTCAGTCGACAAGGCCTGCCAGAAAATAACGCCTTTGCAACAGCTCATTTACCGAGTGAGTAATCATAATCAACTATAAGTGGAGCATGGTCGGAGAAGCGCGTATTTTTATAAACAGTTGCTTTTTTGGCTAATTGAGCAATTGCTGGGGTAGCGATTTGATAATCAATACGCCAACCAACATTATTGTTATATGCCTGCCCGCGCTGGCTCCACCAGGTGTAGCAGGTTTGAGTGGCGCCAGGCTCTAGGGCTCGATAAACATCACAAAATCCCACCTGTGAAAATAAGTGGGTAAGCCAAGCTCTCTCTTCGGGAAGAAAGCCTGAATTCTTCAAATTACCTTGCCAGTTTTTTAGATCAATCTCTTGGTGAGCAATATTCATATCACCGCATAAGAGTACGTCCATACCGGCATTTTTAAGGTCTTGAAGATGTGGCAGGAACACTTTCAAAAAACGCCATTTGGCCTCTTGACGATCTGGTGAGCTTGATCCGGAGGGGAAGTAGGCGCTGATAATCCAAAGTTTCCCAAAACGCAGGGCGGTATATCTCCCTTCTTGATCGAACTCGAATTCTCCAAAACCAATTTGAATCTCATCTGGAGTATGCTTAGAATAGATACCAGTTCCGCTATAACCTTTTTTCTGGGCAAATTGAAATGCCCCTTGATAGTTTGAAGGATTTAATAATTCGGGAGATAAATCGGCTGACTGTGCTTTAATTTCTTGTAAACAAATGAGGTCAGCATGGGTAGTTTGTAACCATTCTATAAAGCCCTTTTTTGCCGCAGATCTTAAACCATTTACATTCGCAGTTATTATTCTTAACATGACATCTCATTCATCTGAATTTATTCAATTTGCCCTAGAATCAAAAGTTTTATCTTTTGGTTCTTTTAAGACCAAGGCTGGTCGCATTTCACCCTATTTTTTTAATGCGGGGGATTTTAATGACGGCGATCGGCTTCGAGCCTTAGGGCAATTTTACGCTCGCGCATTAGTCCATGCTGGAATTTCTTTTGAGATGTTATTTGGGCCAGCATATAAGGGAATCACTTTGGCGGCAACGACAGCCATTGCTTTGGCACAAATGGGTCAAAGCGTGCCCTTTTCTTACAATCGTAAAGAGGTAAAGGATCATGGTGAGGGTGGCATTATCGTTGGTGCGCCCCTAAAAGGTCGGGTAGTCATTGTTGATGATGTTATTTCAGCGGGTACGAGTGTGCGGGAGTCTGTTGCAATGATTGCGGCCGCTGGAGCGACGCCTTGTGCTGTTTTGATTGCCCTAGATCGGATGGAGAGATCTGGGGATGCCGTTCAAATTGGGAAATTCTCTGCTGTGCAGGATGTTCAAAACGAGTTTGGGATTCCAGTTTTAGCGATTGCAAACTTGCAGGATTTATTAGGTTTTTTACAGGCCAGTTCAGACCCGTCATTACAAACATTTCTACCGGCGGTAGAGGCATATGGCGCAAAGTATGGAGTATCTTAAATTTCTGGTAAAGAAATTTTTCCATCGAAAACAGTTTTGGCAGGACCCGTCATAAATACTTCAGCTGATTGTCCTAGATTTATGAAGTCCCAATAAATATTGAGTACTCCACCACGGGTATTAACCGTCACGGGAGATTCAAGAAGATTTTGCAAGATACCACTGACCGCTGCCGCACAAGCACCTGTCCCACAGGAAAGGGTTTCTCCTGAGCCCCTTTCAAAAACCCGAAGGTTGATTTCATGGCGCGTAAGGATTTCCATAAAGCCCACGTTGACGCGTTTAATGAAGGCAGGATGATGTTCAATTATTGGCCCATATTCCAAAACCGGAGTATCTTGGCAGGAGTCCACAATAATAACTGCATGGGGATTGCCCATCGACAAAGTAGAGATCCAGATAGGTGTCTTTTCGGGTACAGGTGAATCTATTAATTGGTAAAGATTGATATGGCCACTAGTTTTTTGAGGCGAATGACCCGGTTCAAAAGGGATCTCATTATGGGTCAAGATGGGCTTACCCATATTGACCTCTACTAAGCCGTTATCAAACTCTTGGAGTGTTAGCACGGCATGTCGCACTTCTACCCGTAAGAGTTTTTTATTAGAAAGGGCTTTTTCTCTCACAAATCGCACGAAACAACGCGAGCCATTCCCACACTGCTCGACTTCAGTACCATCGTGATTAATAATGCGGTATTTAAAATCGACCTCCTTGAGGGAAGAATTTTCTACCAGTAAAATCTGATCAGCTCCAATACCAAAGTGACGGTCTGCTAAAAACTGCCACTGGGCGGTACTAATTTGGCTTAAGTCTTGATGGATACCATCAATGACAATAAAGTCATTGCCACAGCCATGCATTTTAGTAAATTGCAAAATCATTAAAAGCCTTTTTAATAAAACCGAGGATGTCCATCGGGACGGTTTTTAAATCTTTTATGAACCCAATAATACTCTTGTGGTCTTGGGCGGATTTGTGCTTCGAAGAATTGATTGAGTCGAGTCGTATCTTCGATTAAATCGGCCGTTGGAAAGTGTTCTAGGGCTTGATAAATGTGACAGGTGTAGCCTACTCCATCAGGATTGAGGGTTGTTACGATCGGGCATACTTCTGCCCCGCTTAAGCGGGCGAGTCTTGATACGGAGGTGACTGTACAGGTAGGAATACCAAAAAATGGAACAAAAATGGAGTCTTGTTTACCTAAATCCATATCCGGCGATATCACCACAACTTGTTGGCGGCGTATTTGGCGAATCAAATCCCTCGAATTATGTTGTCGTAGAACCATTTTTGACCCAAAGCGTTCACGCCATTTTTTGATACGGGTATCAAAAAAAGAGTTTTTCATTCGAACATATAAAGTATTTGGTTCTTTGAGACCTAATTCTTGCATATAAATCGAGATCGCAATCAGACCAGCTTCGATACCAATTAAGTGCATGCTCACAAATAAGCGAGGCTTTCCATCGAGCAGATTAATGGCACTTTTTATCTGGACGAAGTCTTTAATTTGTTCTTTTGAACCGAGCCAAAGATACGCTCTTTCTAGGGTACTTCTGGCAAATAATTGCCAGTGTTTGCGCGCCAGTTTTTTTCTGGCAAGTGGGGAATACTCCGCATAACAAAGTCGTAAATTGATATTTGTCACTCGCTGACGTTCAATCGGTAAATACGAAATCAAATATCCGATGATGTCGCCAAACAGATGCAGTAGGCGAAGGGGAGCCGCGGAGAGAAGGTATAAAAGCCCAAGGCTACAATAATTACCGATTAGGTAAATAAGTTTCATGATTGTACGCTTGGAGCTGGAGGAGCTCCAGCGGGTTGTTTATAGCGGTTATATCCCCAGAGATATTGTTCAGGGCATTTTAAAATAACCTCTTCTATGGCGCGGTTTAATTCTTCAGCCGCAACACTTGGATCTGCATCAAATGGTTTGTTGATTCGCATTGCACGGATGGTCCAACCAAGACCAATTTTTTTTCGAGTAGCAGAAAATATAATGGTTGGGACTTGATTTTTAGTGGCTAATTTGGCTGGTAATACAGCTGTATATGCGAGTTTTCCAAAAAAGGGAACCCAGACACCATCGCCCTCACCTGGAACTTGATCTGGCAGTATGCCGACTGCTTGGCCTCTTTGGAGTGCTCTAGCAACTTGTCTTACACCTTGAATGTTTGCTGGAACAAAATGCATTTGCGGATGGGAGCGGCCCTTTTCAATAACTTGGTTTAGCCAAGCTTGCTTAGCTGGTTTATAAATGATTGTTGCGCAGAAATGTTCTGCCAAAACTCTTGGGATCATTTCAAATGCACCAAGATGAGGGGTGAGCATGAGGAGTCCCTTACCCTCTGCCATAGCTTGATCTACAACCTGCCAATCTAGAACCTCGGTCAACTTGAGACAATCTTGTGGATGATTCCAAATCCATAAGCTCTCAGCCAGCATGGTACCGGAGGCTTGGGCAATTTTTACCGGATTTGCTTTGAAGGCATAAGCGATTTGTGCTTGGGCTAAATTATCTTTAATGAGCTGGCGATCTTTACTCGAGAACCAAAAGGTCATTAGCCCAAGTAGGCTTCCTAATTGTTGGAGATGCTTGAGGGAGAGCAAGCCTAAAATTTGAATAATCCATCGCATTACCCATATGATATGCAAATTTTCGACAAAAGACGAAGAATTGATGAATGATTCAAATCGTTATATACTTGAGTATCGCCGAGTTAAGACAACTTGCCGGGCGATTCATAAATTCTGCTAAAGCGTCGCCGTTCAAGTTAACTGGCACGTGTTGTCATAACTTTTAACTGAAGGAAACTTGAATGGCAAATGATTATTTTTTTACCTCGGAATCCGTTTCTGAGGGGCATCCTGATAAAGTGTCGGATCAAATTTCCGATGCAATTTTAGACGCCATATTGGCGCAAGACCCGACTGCTCGAGTTGCTGCTGAGACGCTATGTAATACTGGCTTAGTTGTGCTTGCCGGTGAAATTACAACGACTGCTAATGTGGATTACATCAAGGTAGCTCGGGATACTCTGCGAGAGATTGGCTACGACAATACAGAATATGGTATTGACCATAAGGGTTGCGCTGTTTTAGTGGCGTACGATAAGCAAAGTCCGGATATTAAGCAGGGCGTAGACAAGGCTGGCGATGACCCTTTAGATCAAGGTGCTGGTGATCAAGGATTGATGTTTGGCTACGCTGTTGATGAAACTCCTGAGTTGATGCCGATGCCTATTCATTTGGCACATCGTTTAGTAGAACGACAAGCCCACTTACGTCGAGATGGTCGCTTGAACTGGTTAAGACCGGATGCCAAATCTCAGGTGACGATGCGATATGTTGATGGCAAACCGCACTCTATTGATACGGTTGTCTTATCTACGCAACACGCGCCAGACATTACGCTTGAGAAATTGCGAGAGGCGGTTATCGAAGAGATTATTAAACCCGTCTTACCAAAAGATTTTGTTAAAGGTGAGATCAAGTATTTAGTCAATCCGACTGGCCGATTTGTGGTGGGTGGTCCGCAAGGTGATTGTGGTTTAACTGGCCGCAAAATTATTGTGGATACTTATGGTGGCTCTTGCCCCCATGGTGGCGGCGCATTTTCTGGTAAGGACCCATCTAAAGTTGACCGTTCGGCAGCCTATGCTGCCAGGTATGTTGCCAAAAATGTTGTGGCAGCGGGTTTGGCGAGTAAATGCCTGGTTCAGGTTTCCTATGCAATTGGCGTGGCAAAACCCACCTCAGTATGGGTTAGCACTTATGGCACAGGCGTTATCTCAGATGAAAAGATATCTGAGTTGGTAAATACTCACTTTGACTTAAGGCCAAAAGGTATAGTGAAGATGTTAAATTTACTACGCCCAATTTATAAAAAATCTGCAGCTTACGGTCACTTTGGTAGAGAGGAGCCGGAGTTTTCTTGGGAGGCAAGAGATTTGGCTTTAACACTAAAATCTGCAGCTGGTTTATAATTTTATAAATTCTCCAAGGAGCGTTGCGAGGACATCAGTCAGTTTAAATGACTTATTTCCCTAGGCTTGGAGTGGCTCTGATGAGTCTTGGCAACGGCGCTCACTAACCTTGAAATGATGGTTGGTGAGCTTCTTTAAAAGCTCCCTCAGCATTTCATTTTGCTTGGAGTGCAAATGAATACCTTATCAGATTTAAAGATTTCAACAGACTATGAGATAGCTGATATTACCTTAGCAAATTTCGGTCGCAAAGAAATAGCCATCGCTGAAAGTGAAATGCCAGGTTTAATGGCGATACGTAAAGAGTATGTAGTTACCCAACCTTTAAAGGGTGCTCGTATTACTGGATCTCTTCATATGACGATTCAAACAGCGGTTTTGATCGAAACTTTGGAGGCTTTAGGCGCACAGATTCGCTGGGCTTCTTGCAATATTTACTCAACGCAAGATCATGCTGCGGCAGCTATTGCTGCTAACGGTACACCAGTATTTGCGATCAAAGGTGAAAGTTTAGAGCAGTATTGGGACTTTACCCACCGTATTTTTGAGTGGGCGGATGGCGGCTACACCAACATGATTTTGGATGATGGTGGCGATGCGACTTTATTGCTTCATTTGGGTGCTCGGGCTGAGAAAGACTTGTCTGTTTTAAATCATCCAACCAGTGAAGAGGAAACCATCCTATACGCATCAATTAAGGCCAAGCTCAAGCAAGATGCTACTTGGTACTCTAAGAGATTAGTAGAAGTAAAGGGTGTTACAGAAGAGACCACCACAGGCGTACATCGTTTGTATCAAATGTTCAAAAAAGGCGAACTGAAGTTTCCAGCAATTAATGTGAACGACTCGGTTACAAAGAGTAAGTTTGATAATCTCTACGGTTGCCGTGAATCTTTAGTCGATGCGATTAAACGTGCAACGGATGTCATGATCGCAGGCAAAGTTGCGGTTGTGGCTGGTTATGGCGATGTAGGGAAGGGATCCGCTCAAGCACTACGAGCATTATCAGCCCAGGTATGGGTCACAGAAGTAGATCCGATTTGTGCTTTGCAAGCTGCAATGGAGGGATTTCGGGTTGTAACGATGGAGTACGCAGCTGACAAAGCGGACATTTTTGTTACGGCAACAGGAAACTATCACGTTATTACCCACGACATTATGATTCGCATGAAAAATCAAGCCATTGTTTGTAATATTGGCCACTTTGATAATGAAATTGATGTCGCTGGTATTGAAAAATATCAGTGGGAAGAAATCAAGCCGCAAGTAGACCACGTCATATTCCCAGCGGTTGGCGGTCAAGAAGAAAAACGCATTATTCTATTGGCCAAAGGCCGTTTAGTGAACTTAGGTTGTGGCACTGGTCATCCTTCATATGTGATGAGTTCCTCATTCGCCAATCAAACGATTGCGCAAATTGAGTTATGGACTAAGTCTAAAACGAACGAGTATCCAATTGGGGTTTACACACTGCCTAAGCATTTAGACGAAAAGGTCGCTGTTTTGCAGTTAAAAACCTTGAATGCGCAATTAACCGTGTTAACTGATGAGCAAGCAAACTACATCGGTGTAACAAAACAAGGGCCATTTAAGTCAGACACGTATCGTTATTAATTGATGGATAAAAAGCGTCCAAAAGAACTCAGTATTGAGTTCTTTCCACCTAAAACACCGGAGGGTGCGGAAAAACTGCGTCTTGTAAAAGATCGCTTGGCAAAAGAAGTCAAGCCCAGTTTTTTTTCCGTTACCTTCGGTGCCGGTGGATCAACACAAGAGGGGACTCTACGGACCGTAGAGTCCATTCATCAAAGCGGCCAAGATGCCGCCCCGCATTTATCGTGTGTTGGAAGTTCCAAGGAAAATATTTATGAACTTCTTCGGCTTTACAAAGAAATGGGTGTGCGACGTATTGTTGCCTTAAGAGGAGATTTACCCTCCGGCATGGGACAATATGGCGAATTTCATCATGCCAATGAGCTCGTGGCTTATATCCGTGAGTCGTATGGTGATTGGTTTCATATTGAGGTTGCTGCTTATCCAGAAATGCATCCGCAAGCTAGTAGCGTTCGTGCAGATATAGAACACTTTGTAACTAAAATACAGGCAGGCGCTAACTCAGCAATCACCCAGTATTTTTACAACACAGACGCCTATTTTCAGTTCATAGAAGATGTTGAGTCTAGGGGCGTTAATGTGCCGATTGTGCCAGGTATTATGCCGATTACCAGCAGTTCACAACTACTCCGTTTTTCTGACTCATGTGGAGCTGAAATACCAAGGTGGCTTAGAAAACGTCTAGAAGGATTTGGCGATGACATTGCTTCAATCAAGGCTTTTGGATTAGATGTCGTCACGGATTTATCGTTGCAACTCCTGGCTGGAGGAGCACCTGGACTGCATTTTTACTCGTTAAATCAGGCAGACCCGACGATTGCTATCATTAAAAACTTAGACTAACTAAAATAAAACTGAATCCCCTCAGATTCAATTTTGATATCTGAGGGGGGCTTTTTAAAAATAGGCTGGGTTTTAGAGTTCAATTCAAAAACGAGTAATCCATTAATCCATCCGGTTAGGAACGGATTAATTTGGCTAAGAATTAAGTGATTAAGGCCAATTTTATCGTCTATTTTTTCTATCCGAAGTTGGTCGATTAAGGGGTCTTTTAAGAATATTTTTCGACTACTTACCTCATAGCGAAAAGAAGAACTACACTGCATCAATGCTTGAACTGGCTGTGAGTTATCCAAGCTAATAGTTAAGTCGCTCTGAAGAATAAGGCGTTGGCGGGGTTCATCAAAGCGCAATTCGGGAGAAATCAAGTTAACCTTGATTATGCCAAGGAGCTCTCTTTGAATCGGCGATTGTGTTAATAGGTAGAGGTTAATGAGAGAGCCTGAGAGAAAATAACTAGTTGCCCCATAAGATATTCCTGAGGCTCCTAGATAAATTCCAAAGATACTAATTTGTTGGAGAACTTGGCGTCGAAAATAATTTATAGCTGTCATTGGTGAGGTAAAAACCCCTTGGAGTATCGACTATTTTTTTCAGTAATGATGCCATCCAATGCGATGTCATGTGGTTGAGTTTGCCATTGAACAGGGCTTAATTGAAATTCCTCAAGACTAATACCTAAAAAAATTGGTGGATTAGCAACTAAGGCATAATCCGCAAAACTTCGATCGTAATATCCACCACCATAACCTAGCCGCCAAAATCGTTGATCAAATCCTTGCCAACCAAGGCAAGGCGCAAAAATTAGATCTGGTTCGATAACTGGAGTTTGAAATGGCTCAGGAATATTCGCAAGACCTGGTTTCATTTCCGTATCAAAGGCCCATTCGTGAAAAGTGAGAGGTTGATTTTTTTTCGTAATTGGCAGCGCTAGCCGTCTTTTGGGGTTCTGACCACACCAATCCATTAAAACGGATCGAATATCTGGTTCGCCACGAATTGGCCAATATAGTGCAATGGTCTGAATATGAGCGAAGGCGTTTAAGGCAATTAAAACATGTTCGTGAATTTGTAGCACAATAGAGCTATATAGCGTAGTGTCATGAGCCAAAAATTGGCGCTGCTCCAGCAGTTCTTTTCTTAATTGTTGGATATTGTTTGGATTCATTTCTTGCAATAAAATTTAATCGTCGGAAGCGGATTAAGGGACTGAATTGGAAATAAGTATGCCTCAAAAAAAGAGATTTAATGTTAAATATCTTTATCTACTAGCACTACTTATTGGTGGTTCAGCTTTAGGGCTCAGCAGAGCAGACCCTAAAACCAGCGACCTTACAGCTAAAGATCAAATTTTTATGGACCTACGAGAGGCGTCTAGAAAAAATGATGCGTTACGGAGTGGGCAACTCGCTAATCAGCTAAATGGGTACGATATGCCAGATTATGTGGAGTATTTTCGATTAAAGCCAAAACTATACGATAGTGCCGGTAAAGCCAATGGTAGTTACGAGATAGATGCCGACGTAGAGAGTTTTTTAAATAAGTATAAAGGTAGTGGACTAGCTGATCGACTTCGGAATGATTGGTTATTAGTCCTTGGAAAAAGAAAAGACTGGCAATTATTTGACCGAGAATATTCGCAATTTGTTTTAGACGACGACACCCAAGTTAAATGCTATTCCTATATGTCACGGCTTTCCAAAGGCGAGTCTCCAAAACTTTTGGGTAATTTAGCAAAAGCCAATCTTTTAGATCCAAGATATTTTGGTGAGTCATGTCCAGAAGCTGTGCAATTATTAATGCTGCGTGGCGGATTAACAAGATCTGAGGGTTTGTCGCTAGGCAGAACCGCACTAGAAATGGGTTTTGATACAGTTGCAAAGAGAATGGGGGGCGAGGATCCTATTACAGATATTGTTAGAAATGCAAAGACAAATCCAAGTAACGCTTACCGAACTTTAGAGCAGATGGATTGGCGATCAAGTATAGAAAATAAAAGTTTAGCATGGGGTGTTATTGGACAATTTCTGGCGAAGAAGTTAGATCCCTTAGCGATTGAAGCATACCGCAAACAACACGCTCTGGGCGGTAGTCAATTGCTATCTCCTGAGTCGGCTGAATGGAAGATTCGGGTTGCCTTACGCGAAAAAGATTGGCGTTTAGTCAAAGAATCGATTGAGACGATGTCTGAGGTGATCCGAAATCGTGATCCAGCCTGGACCTATTGGTATGGCAGGGCGTTAAAGGAACTTGGTGATCCCAGGGCTAATGATAGTTTCATGGCGATTGCTGGGCAATACCATTTTTATGGCCAGTTAGCTTTAGAGGAGTTAGGGAGAACAATTTCTATTCCACCCAAAATAACAGTTACCGATATCGATGCGAAGATCACTAAAAGCTTACCTGCATTTGATAAAGCAGCCAAACTATATCAAATGAATTTACGAACCGAAGGTAACCGCGAGTGGAACTGGGAATTACGAAGTATGTCTGATCAAGAACTAATTGCTGCTGCGGAATACGGCAAGAAAATTGGTTTAATTGATCGGGCAGTTAATACGGCGGATCGAACGAAAGCCGAGCATAATTTTTACTTAAGATATCCAACGCCCTATATTGAAAAATTACAACCCATCACGCAAAAACTGCATTTAGACATGTACTGGGTTTATGGCTTGATTCGACAAGAGTCTCGGTTTGTTATGGTGGCCAAATCCCATGTGGGCGCTTCTGGATTAATGCAAGTAATGCCTGCAACAGGTAAGTATGTGGCAAAAAAAATTGGGATGAATGATTATCGGCCCGAAAAGCTATCCGAATTACAAACGAATTTAGTGTTGGGTAGTAATTATTTAAGTATGGTTTTAAATGATTTGGATGGCTCTTGGGGGCTAGCTTCTGCCGCCTATAACGCCGGCCCAGGCCGACCTAAACAGTGGCGGCAAAGTTTAACCAAGACAGTTGACGGAGCGATTTATGCTGAAACAATTCCTTTTAATGAAACCAGAACGTATGTTAAAAACGTCCTTGCGAATGCTGTTTTTTATGGAACGCTATACACGGGTAAGGCGCAATCTTTAAAAGAGAAATTAGGCACAGTAAGGCCTACACAGGCTGTTTCGTCAAATCTTCCATAGGGCAAACTAATGGCTAAACAGCAAGTATTACTTATTGGCGGTACAGGATTTATTGGATCTGCGATTGTTGAGCGCTTATTACAAAGTGAAGAATTTGAAGTCCATTTGATGATACGGCCATCATCTAGGGGAAAAGAAAACAGAAGGCAAGAGTTAGCCCAGACACATCTTTACACCGATGTTTCTGAGGCCAGTTTAAAGCAATTATTTACTCAGTTAGATCCGAATATATGCATTATTAATTTGGTTGGCGTATTACATGCTAGCCAAGCATTCCCATATGGCCCGGAGTTTAAAGAGGCGCACATTGACATTGTGCGAGCCATTATTGCAGCTATGCGGGCGCATCGCTTGCAACGATATATTCACATGAGTGCTTTAGGGGCAGATTCGCAAGGACCCTCAATGTACCTGCGTAGCAAGGGTGAAGCCGAATTACTTGTGAAGGCCTCAGGCCTGGATTGGACAATTGTTAGACCTTCGGTTGTGTTTGGAGAAACAGATAATTTTATTAACATGTTTGGTAAATTACAGCGCTTTTTTCCAGTAATGCCATTGGCTGGCGCACATGTCCAATTCCAGCCGGTTAGTGTGCTCGATGTGGCTGAGGTATTTAAGCGAGCCATACTTGAGTCTTCAACGATTCATCAATCATATGATCTTGGTGGGCCTACAGTTTATTCATTAGCAGAATTAATTCGTTTTGCAGCAAAAAGACAGGGTATATCCCGTCCTGTTATTCCCTTGCCTGATTGGATGGGATATTTGCAAGCACTTTTATTAGAAAAGTTACCAGGACCAACAGTCATGTCGCGTGATAATCTAGCATCTATGAAAAGTCCGAGTATCCTCGACCCAAGCCTACCCAATGCATTCATTGAAACATTCAAAATTTCTCCTCGTCCTTTAGAGAGTTTAATGCGTTGAAAACTTACTTGGTTGGTGGGGCAATCCGTGACCAATTGCTTGGCTTAGCAAGAGCAGATCATGATTATGTAGTAGTTGGGTCTAGTCCAGGAGAAATGTTGGAATTAGGATTTCTGCCAGTTGGAAAAGATTTTCCCGTATTTTTACATCCTCATACCAAAGACGAATATGCCTTAGCCCGAACGGAGCGAAAGGTTGGGCAGGGTTATAAGGGGTTTGAGTTTTACACAGCACCAGATATTTCCTTAGAGGACGATTTAGCACGGCGGGATTTTACAGTCAATGCAATAGCTCAAGAAGTCGATACATCAGGTCAGGCTATTGGGCCCTTGATAGATCCTTTTCAAGGTCAATTGGATTTATCCCAAAAGGTCTTTCGCCATATTGGACCAGCGTTTACAGAAGATCCCTTACGAATTTTACGTTTAGCGCGGTTTTTAGCACGCTTTAAAGACTTTTCAATTGCCCCGCAAACCCAAAAATTAGTATCTCAGATGGTGCAAGACGGGGAGTTAAGACATCTTGTTGCCGAGCGAGTTTGGCAAGAATTGAGTCGGGGTTTGATGGAGCCAAATCCTTCTAGGATGCTCGAAATGCTTACTACTTCGCAAGCGATTCAAGATGTATTCCCCCAAGATTTATGTCAGAAACAAATCTTAGATAAAACGATTGCAGCCCTAGATCAAGTAGTAAGTAGTCAGGTAACACTATCGTTACGAGTAGCTTCCCTAATGAATTTAGTAGACCTAGAGCAAATACTATCTTGGACTTTGCAATTGAAAGTACCCCTTGAAATTAAATCGTACGCCGTTATTTTCAGGAAGTTGCGAAGCCTTTTAGAAAAGCCAACAATATCTGCCAAGGAATACTTACAGTTTTTAGATCAAGCAGATTTTTGGAGAAAGCCAGAGAGACTTTTAGAGTTGATTCAGCTGGCAAAAAAACTCGATTTACAAGCAGCCAATTTAGAGGGAATATTACTTCGATTGAAGGTATTTGATACCCAAGAGATTGTTTTAAAGATGGGTCAATCCACTGGAGCACAAATTGGTCAGGCCATAGTTCAGTCTAGGCTTCAAGTAATCGAAGCTTGCCTGTAAAGCCGGGTAAACTTGCAGCTACTTCCTCAAAGGCTGGATCATTAGAAGAATTTTTATACCAAGCTACTGCTTTGAAGAGTTCACCCATTTCGGCTTCGGAGAGAAGTTTTTGGACCCCGTTCGCTTGAGGCAGGTAGTTTTTTGCATCATGTGGATCAAGTTGGTCAAGCAAAAGTTGGCCAATTCCAGCATTCAGGAGGTAGGCTCCCTGGCTACTATAACCAATGAGGTTCAACCCAGCAGTTTGGGCGACTTGATTCATTGAGGTCCACTCAATGTGGGCAGTGATATCACATAAACCTGGTAAATAAAAAACATCATCGATACTATGGTGCCGGTGGTGCGCAATTAAGGTACCCTTGTTTCGCTGAGGATGGTAATACTCTTTTGCTGGAAAACCATAATCAAACGTTAAGAAAATACCTTGACGCAGTTGCTCTGCTAAAGTTTGTGTCCATGCCTTAGCTCGCGGATGAATTTCTGTTGTATAGCCTAGGGCCAATTCCACTTGCGAAGATTGTAGGTAAGTTGGCAGATCTTCCCTTGCAACGAGTGGTCCATCGCAATAAAGCCAGTGGTCAGAAAATGAGGGAGAACGGGGATTTGGATTTACTGTAATACCGAGATAATGCCAACCATCTGCACGTTTAATGATGAGATCAACTGGCATGGCATCTAAAACTTCATTGGCTAGAACCACTCCAGAAAAGTTTTTAGGAAGTTCAACGAGCCACTCAATAGAAGTTAATATGTGATGTTCTTGAACAAAAGCTTGCAGGCGTTTTTTTTGGATAGCTTGTAAATCTGGAGACACTTCGAGAATGGAATAGGTGGTTAGGATTTGATTTTGTCTTTTGAGCGTGAGTAAAATACTCTGAGCGAGCGCACCGGAGCCGGCACCAAATTCTAAGATCTGACTGGGGAGGGATTGATTTGAAAAATAGCTTAGAACAGGAATGAGAGTTTGAGTAACCGCAGCACCAAACCACGGGGAAATCTCAGGGGCAGTGATAAAGTCACCTTGTGAGCCAAATTTAATAGATCCGGCAGTGTAGTAGCCTAGGTTTGGGGCATATAATGCCAATTCCATGTAATGTGAAAAAGGTAGCCAGCCGAAGCTTTTTTTTACCTCGGAGTCAATAAGGTTGGATAATTGACGACAATGTGCTAATGCTTCGGTATTAGTTAGAATTTCCATAGATAACTATTTTATGCGATGAATGATTCGGCAAAGATTGCTTTAATAACTGGTGCAGCAAAACGTTTAGGCCAAGCGATTGCTATGAAGATGGCACTTGCTGGATGGGATATTGCAATCCACTGCGGCAAATCAATCCAGGAAGCAGAGTCGACCGCTCAGCAAATTCGGGCTTTAGGACGAAGAGTGACGGTTATTTCGGCAGACTTGGCTGATCAAGAAGACCTAGAGAGGGTTTTGCCGCAATGTATTGCGCAGTTAGGAATACCATCGTGTTTGATCAATAATGCCTCTATTTTTTCATTCGATGATCCCCAGACAGTCTTAGCAAAAGATATACAGGCCCATATGGCGGTAAATCTTACTGCTCCCTTGATATTATCGAAATCCTATTACGATGCTTGGAAAACCCAACTAACAAAGTCCTCTGCTATTGGGGTAATTATTCATGTCTTAGATCAGAAATTAGACAACATGAATCCGGACTTTTTCTCGTATACCTTATCCAAAGCTGCCCTAGAGTCGGCTATGCAAATGCAGGCTATGTCCTTTGCGCCCTTTCTGCGGGTGGTTGGTATTGCTCCAGGCATCACACTTGTATCAGGTGATCAGACTGCAGAGGGCTTTCAAAAAGCACATCAACAAACACCTTTAGGTAGATCCTCATTACCCTCTGATATAGCTCAAGGTGTTTGCTACTTAGCAACAGCAAATGCGGTCACAGGTACAACCTTATACGTAGACGGCGGGCAACACTTGCAAGCGATCAATCGAGACATTATGTTTTTAACCGATTTACCCACAAAGGAAATATGAAGGATATTCAGGATCATGATGATTTATCGCAGTGCCGGCGGCTATTTTTAAGAGACTATATAGTGCCGATTCGGATTGGGGTACACGACTTTGAAAAGCAGTCCGAACAACGTATTATTATCAATATCGATTTATATGTCCCAATGATTAACAATACTCCCCGAACGGATGAGTTAAGTGAAGTGGTTGATTATGACTTTATGCGAGAATCGATTCGAGGAATCGTGAGTCAGGGCCATATTCAATTACAAGAGACATTGTGTGATGAAATTATGCGTCAAATGCTTGCCCACCCTTTAGTGATTGCGGCGCGTGTGGCAACAGAAAAGCCGGATGTCTACCCTGATTGTGCTGGGGTAGGGGTTGAATTATTTCAATACAAAAAATAGTACTCAATATGGCAACGATTGACCCGCGAAAAGCAGTTTATGAAGAAAATAAATTAGCAAAAAAACTCTGTCGTTTGATGGGACAAGCAATAGTAGATTTTCAGATGATTGAGGATCAAGACCGTGTGATGGTTTGCCTTTCTGGTGGAAAAGACAGCTATGCCATGCTTGATATTTTGATGAAACTCCGCGAGCGAGCACCGATTCAATTTGAGCTCATTGCGGTTAATTTAGATCAAAAACAGCCTGGTTTTCCTGAGCAGGTCTTACCTACTTATCTGAGAAAATTAGGGATTCCATTTCATATCGAAGAACAGGACACCTATAGTATTGTCAAAAGGGTTGTCCCTGAAGGTAAAACAACCTGTGGAGTATGTTCCAGACTTCGGCGGGGTATTTTGTACCGCGTAGCTGACGAAATAGGCGCTACAAAAATTGCCTTAGGCCATCATCGGGAAGATATTCTAGAAACCCTATTATTAAATATGTTTTATGGTGGCAAGCTGAAGGCGATGCCACCCAAGTTACGATCGGACGATGGTAAGCATATCGTGATTAGGCCTTTGGCGTACGTTCCAGAAAAGTATTTAGAGAGATATGCTTTGCAGCAAGATTTTCCGATCATTCCGTGTAACCTCTGTGGAAGCCAAGAAAATCTTCAGCGAAATGCAATGAAAGCACTATTAAAAGATTGGGAAAAGCAACACCCTGGCAGGGTTGCGAGTATTTTTAAGGCCGTGACCCAGGTTGTTCCCTCACACTTATTGGATAGTAAACTTTTTGACTTTAAGAATATATCAACCGGCGAATTCGCAGACTCTGTGCCGGGTGATCGGGCGATTGATGAGGGTTTTAATGAGCCGTGTCAGCCAGCTGATGAAACACTTCAGTTAATCCATATTCTTGCTTAATCAATGATTTAGAGCTATTAAAGGCCTTATACTAGTACTATGAATATTGTGATATTAGCTGCCGGACAAGGTAAGAGGATGCAATCTTCTATACCTAAAGTTTTACATCCTCTGGCAGGAAAGCCCATGCTTGGGCATGTCCTAGATGCGGTAAGCTTACTCGCTGATGCTGAGAATATACAGCCCTGTGTTGTGATTGGACATGGTGGCGAAGCAGTACAGCAATATTTATTAAAGGACTACCCGAAGACTAGGGTAGCACTTCAAAATGAGCAAAAGGGCACTGGTCATGCGGTTATTCAAGGTTTACATCAGGAAGTTTCAGAGGGTATTACATTGGTACTCTATGGTGACGTACCCCTCATTCAAAGGCAAACCCTAAAGCAATTATTAGACATCGCCTCAGATGGTGCACTGGCCTTATTAACCCAACACGTAAATAATCCAACCGGTTACGGCCGGATAGTCCGTAATTTAGACGGCGAGGTCGTACAAATTGTTGAAGAAAAAGATGCTGATGCACAGGTCAAAAAAATTACTGAAATTAATACCGGAATTTTAGCTTGCCCCACTCAAGAGTTAAATCATTGGTTAGCTCAAATTGAACCAAACAATACCCAAGGTGAATACTATTTAACAGATATTGTTTCATTAGCTGCCAATGCTTACACACCAATTAGAACAACAACTCCAACTTTTGATTGGGAAACGCAAGGAGTGAATAGTCGGGCTCAACTGGCCTTGTTGGAAAGAGTTTATCAAGGACATCTTGCGCAAGAATTGCTAGATTCGGGAGTGACTATTGTTGATCCCGCAAGAATTGATATCCGAGGATCATTAGAATGTGAGCCGGATGTGTTCATTGATATAGGATGTATTTTTGAGGGCAGCGTCCGATTAAATACTGGAGTGAGGATTGGGCCTTATTGCCAAATAAAAAATAGTACGATTGATGCCGGAACACAGGTACATGCATTCACACATATTGATGGCGCGAAAATCGCGCGAGATGCTGTAATTGGCCCGTATGCTCGGATACGTCCTGGAGCACAAATCGCGGATCAGGTTCATATCGGAAATTTTGTCGAAGTGAAGAATGCTGACGTTGGCAAAGGTAGTAAAGCGAATCATCTATCCTATATCGGAGATGCAACTGTTGGGGAAGGTGTCAATATTGGAGCTGGAACGATTACTTGCAATTATGATGGTGCAAATAAACATCGCACAGTCATTGAGGATGGGGCTTTTATTGGATCTGACACCCAACTGGTAGCGCCAGTGCGGGTTGGTAAAAATGCCACAATCGGCGCGGGTACAACATTAACTAAAGATGCCCCAGCACAGAAGTTGACTATTAGTAGAACAAAACAAGCAAGTATTGATTGGCAAAGGCCGATAAAAAATAAGCTGATGAATGATCAATAGCTAAGTGCGGAAAGAGTAAACTAAAATGTGTGGGATTGTTGGTGCAGTATCTAATAAAAATATTGTTGGAGTATTGGTTCAAGGGCTTAGCAGACTTGAGTATAGAGGTTACGACTCCTGTGGTTTAGCGGTAGTAAATGATGCCCAAGTTTTACAAAGAAGTCGAACAACCCAGCGGGTTAATGACTTAGAGCAAAATACAAAATTATTAGAAGGTACAAGAGGTATTGCGCATACACGTTGGGCAACCCATGGCAAGCCCAACACGGATAATGCCCACCCACACTTTTCTAGGGATTTAATTGGGGTAGTTCATAACGGCATTATTGAAAATTTTGAAGCCTTACGCAGCAAATTACAAAAAGACGGATACATATTTACTTCACAGACGGATACTGAGGTTATCGCGCATTTAATTCATCAAGCGTATATTCAGTCCCCCAAGAGAGACTTAAGGGGTGCGGTTCAAGCCATTTTGCCGCTATTACATGGTGCCTATGCAATTGCGGTGATAGCTCAAGATGCACCAGATTTGTTAATCGGAGCGCGCGTTGGTTCGCCTCTCATAGTTGCTTATGGGGCGCATGAGAACTTCCTTGCGTCGGATGCGATGGCAGTAGCTGGATATGCAAAACAAATGACTTACCTTGAGGAGGGCGACATTGTTGCCTTACAAAGTGGCTTAGTAACTATCATCAATTCTTTTGGCAAAGAGCAACAACGATTAATAAAGAATGTGCCAGAACAAGTCGCTTCGGTCGAGTTAGGCCCTTATCAACACTTTATGCAAAAAGAGATTTTTGAACAGCCTACTGCAATAAGTAACACCATGAGCGACATAGAGAAAATTGATTTTGATCTGTTTGGCGCTACCCACGAAGAGTGGAAAAGTATTAACCAGATATTAATTCTTGCCTGTGGAACAAGTTATTATTCCGCATGCGTTGCAAAATATTGGATTGAATCACTAGCAGGGATATCAACCCAGGTTGAAATTGCTAGTGAATACCGATACCGTGTATCGGTACCAAATCCTGAAGCATTAGTCGTTGTCGTATCGCAGTCTGGGGAGACTGCTGATACGTTAGCGGCCTTAAGGCATGCGAAGTCATTAGGTCACCATAAAACATTAGCTATTTGTAATGTGGCTTCAAGCGCAATGATGCGTGAAACTATTTGGAAATTTCAAACAAAGGCTGGCGTTGAGATTGGCGTAGCCTCTACAAAGGCCTTTACTACTCAACTACTGGGGTTATATCTTTTAGCGTTAAGCTTGAGTAAGCTTGGCAATGGCAGTGAAAAAATAGATGAACTTTTTGAGTTCAATCGATTAAGACACTTGCCCGCAGCTCTCAATGCGGTGCTAGCTTTAGAGCCTCAGGTAATAGCCTGGAGTCAGCAATTTTCCAAGTATAAAAATGCTTTATTTTTAGGTAGAGGGATGCATTATCCCATTGCCTTAGAAGGTGCATTAAAGCTAAAAGAGATTTCTTACATACATGCAGAGGCCTATCCTGCGGGCGAGTTAAAGCATGGCCCGTTGGCCTTGGTTGATGAGCATATGCCTGTTGTTACAGTCGCTCCCAATGATGAATTACTTGAAAAACTAAAATCGAATATGCAAGAAGTGCAGGCTAGGGGAGGACAGTTATATGTTTTTGCGGATGCGCATACGAATATTCAATCTGGGGATGGTATTCATGTGATTCGAATGCCAGAGAATTATGGAAATTTATCTCCAATTTTACATGTTGTACCTCTGCAGTTACTGGCTTACCATACTGCTTTAGTTATTGGAACGGATGTGGATAAACCTCGTAATTTAGCTAAGAGCGTTACGGTCGAATAATTGCGCTTGAGTTCACATAACTATTTTTGTAAGAGGCGTCTTTGAAAGAAGCCATTTTAAAAATTGGATGTTATACGATTTTTATCGTATTTGAAGTGTTGGCAGTGGCATCCGAAATATTATTTTTAGCATTACTTTTTATTATTCCGACGGGTATTGGTGCTTTGCTTAAAAGTATATTTGGAGAAATATTTAGTCAATCTTGTTTGGTTTTGGGAATTGCATTAGTCAGCGTAGCTTTCATTTATCGAAAAAAATTTCAAAAGAAGTTTGAAGCTATTTGTCGTATCAAATCGGCTAATCTCATTCACCAATTTAAAAAGTTATCTTATTTTCAATGAACGCTCATGGTGAAATCAAATAATTAGCGGGATAGCAAGAGATGAAAAAACCCTTATGCTATGATTCAGAATGATTCAAAAAAATATATTTTTTAGAAGTTGTTGGGCGACTATCTTCGCAATCATTGTATCGAGTCTTGGCCCAACGATTTCCCAAGCTATATCTATCGCTCAGAATGGAAATGGCTTTGCGGTTGAAATTTGTACCTTAAGTGGACCAAAAATGGTTCAGGTTGACACAGATTTTGAAAGTCAATCAGACGAGTCAAAAAAAGACCACTGTTCCTTGTGTTCAAGCCAAGCTTCTTCTCTAAACCAACTAGTTGCTAATTTATATTTTTCTAAACCAGTAAATAAAGACTGGTCCCCGATATTATTTTACCAAGCCTCTAAGCCAATTTTTGCTTGGCTGTCCGCTCCACCTAGAGCACCTCCTCAAATCTCCTAGTTTTATTAGTAATTACAGATTAGAAAAACTCAAGAAAATGAGTTTTTCTGAGATTTATTCTATATATCTTAGGGGGTATTACATGCGTGCAAATCTTATTTTGCCGGTTTTATGGATGATATTGGGAGTATTTAGTACCGCCATCCTCAATGCGCAGATTGCTGTTCAAAATAAAGCTATTGATACCTTGGATGACTTAACTGTTACTGGAACAAGAGAAGCTTCCAAAATATCAGAAACACCAGCGGCTATTAACGTTATAAATCAATCAGAAATTAGCTTAAATAAACCAAGTCACCCTCAACAGCTTTTATCTCAAGTGCCAGGCGTTGGGATAAGCGTTACAAATGGTGAGGGACATGCAACGGCAATTCGGCAGGGATTTACAACAGCACCTATGTACCTATTTTTAGAGGATGGTATTCCAATCAGGGCAACTGGTAATTTTAACCACAATGCTTTATATGAAGTAAATATTGCAAGCGCTAGAGGGGTAGAAATTAATCGTGGAATTGGCAGTGCTTTGTATGGATCTGACGCAATCGGTGGAGTAATTAATATTTTAACCAAAGCGCCGACATCGACTAATAGCGGAGATTTATATTTAGAAAGAGGTAGTTTTGGTTTCGCACGTCTACTAGGGGGGATTGATCAAGATTTAGAAAACAATGGCGCTATGAGAGCTGATATTAACCTTCTAACGACAAGTGGATGGCGAGATAAAACAGCTTATGATCGTCAAAGTTTGAACATGCGATGGGATACTCAAAGTGACATGAGTACAACGTATAAAACCATTCTCGGATATTCCAAAATAGATCAACAAACTGGTGCAAATTCGGCCTTACCTTTTAATTTGTATTACAACAGTCCTACAACCAATCTTCGATCAGCTGGCTATCGCAAGGTTGAAGCTATCCGACTATCCACTTCTATTGAAAAAGATATTGGAGGGAGTTTATTACTCAGTGTGGTGCCATATTTTAGAAAAAATTATATGGATTTAAATGGGACCTACAACTTTACTGGGGATGCAAGGATAGAAGTATCCGATGTTAGTTCCTATGGATTGTTAACGAAAGTACGAAAGAATTTTCATGACACATGGCAAACCAAGTTAATTTCGGGCGTTGATTTAGATTACAGTCCGAGTTCAAGAAAAGAAAATAGTATTAGTTTTTCGAGCACCACTATTCAAAGTGTTAAAAGCTATGAGAGTTATACAATCGGATCTAATACATACAACTATGAGGTGCTATATAAGAATATTTCACCTTATACCCATTTAGAGTTTTCCCCGTCAGACAGAGTTCATATTGCAACAGGTTTACGTTATGACACTTCTACATATTCAATGAAGAATAATCTCAGTTCGACTTATGTTGCCTCTGGTAATTACTATTATTATTCGCCAGAGTCTGCCTCAACCAATTATCAACGAATCAATCCGAAGGTCGGTTTAACCTATGCCTTTGATGGCAGTAATCATGGTTTTATTTCATATCGAGAAGGATTTAGAACCCCCTCTGAAAGCCAGCTATTTAGAGGGGGACGATCCGTCAGTACTGGCACGATAGCAGCAAGGCAAGCGGAAGCATTAGCCTTATTTAATAGTAGTAGCAACTTAGAACCAGTAATCGCGAAGCAATACGAGCTTGGTTTGAGGGGTAAGAGGCAATTCAGTAATTATGAAATAGTTACATATATCTTAAAAAAAGATAATGATCTAATTAGTCAAAAAGATGCTACAGGATATTCAGTGCAAACAAATAATGGCACTACGGAGCATCGTGGTATCGAGTTTGGATTAGGCCAAGAAATATTGCGTTCATTAAGATTAGATATCGCTGGTTCTTATGCCAAGCATACTTACAAGAATTGGGTTGCATCAGGAGTTGATTACAGTAATAACGAGATAGAGGCTGCCCCAAGGTGGATGAGTAACGCCAAATTAACCTGGCGTCATATAGATCGTCACGTTTCACAACTTGAGTGGGTAAAGCTTGGGCCCTATTATTTGGATTCGGCAAATACAGCTCAATATAACGGACACAATATTTACAATCTGCGTATTAGCCAAGAGATTGATAAAAATTTGACGGGAGTATTTCGAATGATGAATCTATTAGATACTCGATATGCAGATAGCGCTTCTGGAAGTGGCTCTAGTACAACTTATAGTCCGGGTTTAGCGAGATCTATGTATCTTGGCCTAGAAGGAAAATGGTGAAGATCAATGAATAGTATCAAATCACAATTGATAGTGGGAGTAATTTCCACTTTTTGTATCTTTGTCTCAGTACACACTTCTGCACAGGGTCATCATCATGCTAGCAATCCAGTTAATAGAAGCATTGATAAAAAACAAGATTCTTGCCAATCCAATTTTCTTGAATGTGCAAATGCAGCTACGCCATATTTCACCGCAAATGGACAACTTTATCTTGTTTGGAGTGCGCAGGGTAATGTTTTAATTGCGAAGTCAACTGACTTAGGGAAAAGTTTTGATAGCCCTAAAAAACTAGCCGAGCATGGTAAGACACTAGATACCGGAAGTGATGCGCGCCCACAGATATTAGTTGATCAGCAGAAAATTTTAGTAGCCTATGCATTTTTTAAGGATACACAGTGGAATGCACAAGTCAATTTGATTCGTTCGGAAGACGGTGGGGAGAGTTTTTCTACGCCATTACCACTCATACAAAATGATTCTAGTCAGCGGTTTCCAATACTAGGCCAATCTCCTCAAGGAGAAGTATGGATTATTTGGGTGGATAAAAGGTTGATTCAAGAAAGTAAAAAAAGGGGTAACCCGATGTTGGGTGGGTCGATTGCTTATGCTTGGTCCAGTGATTTTGGTAAAACATTTATTGAAGAACAAATAGCCAATAAGCATACTTGTGAATGTTGTCGGATTGGTATGGCGTTTAATTCCGAAGGATTACCATTCATTGTATATCGCGCCATATTGAATGGGGGTATTCGAGATCACGTCACCCAGGAAATTGGAAAAAAAAGAATTGGCCCAGTTCGTCGCATAGCGTTAGATGATTGGAAGACAGATGCTTGCCCACATCATGGACCAGCCATTACGGTTTCAGATAAAAATGATATTCATGTGGCCTGGTTCACTCAAGGTAGTCAGCGGCAAGGGGTTTTTTATGCACAATCCAAAGATCATGAAGCCTTGTATTCGCAGGCAAAAGCAATTGGCTCAGAGGGAGCGATAATTAGCAGGCCTTACTTATTATCAAATGAACAAGATATTTGGATAGTCTGGAAAGAATTCAATGGTAAAGAAACAAGGATTATGGCGCAATATTCAGTTACGGAAGGTCTTGAGTGGTCTACTTCTCAAGTTATCTCAAAAACGGCGGGTTATTCTGATCATCCTTTATTAATAAAGGGACAGGGAAAAGTATTTTTATCATGGTTAACCAGATTAGATGGGTATCAATTCATCGCACTAAAAAAATGAAAAAATTTATATTCATCCTATGCCTTCTTAGCTTTAGCCAAAATATTTTTGCAGGAAGTTTAATGCCCTATCAAAAGGGTGATTGGGAATCAATTCTCAAGAAAGTAACAGATGAAAAAGTTGTTATTCATTTTTGGGGGGTCACCTGTGCGCCTTGCGTAAAAGAAATGCCTCTTTGGGGAAAATTTACACATGAAAATAAAAACGCCAAGATTATGTATATTCAGGTGGACGATGTCTCTAAGCAGATGGTGGAGCAGATGTTACAAAAAGCGAATCTGAGTAAGGGAGAAAACTTCTATTTAACAACTGCTTTTGACGAGTATTTACGATATGAAATTGATCCACAGTGGCGTGGCGAAACTCCAATGACAATTTGGATTGATCGTGACGGAAGGCGTACACGAAAAATTGGCACCACTAATTTTTTAGAGTTAAAAAGATGGTTCCAAAAAAATAATTTATAGAGCCAGATGATAATCGTTGATTACAGTTTTATAGCGACTCTGAAGTTCCGAAGGATTTTGTACACTAATTCCCAGATCTCGGACAAGACCATCTTTTAGGCCGTATATCCAACCATGGACTGTTAGGGATTGATTTCTCATCCAAGCATCTTGAACCATACTTGTCTGACAAACATTGACGACTTGTTCAATGACATTTAATTCGCACAAATGATCAAAGCGGTCTTGCTGACGAAGAACTTTACCCAAATAAGGACTATGCTTTTCGTCAACATCTTTAATGTGTCTGATCCAATTATCAGCAAGACCGACACGAATATTTTCTAGTGCAGCTCGAACACCTGAGCAGCCATAGTGTCCAACAACAATGATATGTTTTACTTTTAATTGATCGATGGCAAATTGAATCACAGATAAAGCATTTAAGTCCGTATGGACAATAACATTACCAATATTTCGGTGTACGAATACTTCGCCAGGTGCCAGGCCAGTAATTTGATTGGCTGGCACCCTAGAATCTGAGCAACCAATCCAGAGGTACTCTGGAGACTGTTGACTCGCTAAGCGCTGAAAGTATGCTGGATCATCTTTAGTTACAGAATCAACCCAAGCCTGATTATTTTCAAAAAGGGATGATAGATGGTGGGGGTTTTGTGAATTATTCATTTGCCAATCTTATCAAATTCTACTAGTTTAGTAACTCGTATTTTAATGAGGGCAATTCTTTCAATCTAAAACAAGTATTATGATTATTTAGAGAATTGTAAAACCTTATAGCAATTTTCAGATTTCAACGTAAAAAAGATAAATAGGAAATTACGGTATGCAAATAATTCAATATCCTTTACAGGATGTCCTTCCAGAATCCGGCACTAAAGTTGAAATTAGACCAGGCATTTATTGGCTTAGAATGCAATTGCCTTTCGCCTTAAATCATATTAATTTATGGCTGATTCGAGACTGTTTTGAAGGCCAAGAGGGTTGGACTATTATTGATTGTGGAATTACGAATGATGCTACCCAAGAAGCATGGAAGCATCTTTTTGAAAATCATTTAGAAGGCTTACCGGTAGTTCGGGTAATTGTGACGCATATGCACCCGGATCATATTGGCCTAGCACATTGGTTGTGTGATCGTTGGCAAGTACCACTTTGGATGTCGATGACTGATTTTTTGTCGGCAAAATGGCTCAGTAGTAAAGAGGGTGGTGCAGGTGTTGGTGCTGTAGCTGGGGGCGGGGGCGCTGCAGATCACTTTCAAAGACACGGCTTACTGCAAGATGACGACTTAGAAAAAATTCGTGCAAGATTTAACTACTATAGCAATCTTGTGCCAGCAGTCCCAAAGCGCTTTAGACGCATTATGGATCAAGATCAGGTTTTGATTGGCGGTCAATATTGGCAAGCTATTAGCGGATATGGGCACGCACCAGAGCATTTAGCCTTTTATGCGGCTGATTCACAAGTATTGATTTCTGGTGATATGGTGTTGCCTAGAATCTCAACGAATGTGAGTGTGTATGATACCGAACCAGATGCAGATCCACTGGGACTATTTTTAGACTCTATTAAAAAATTTATGCATTTAGATCCCAAGACCTTAGTCTTACCATCGCATGGCAAGCCTTTTTTTGGACTACACATTCGCATTAAACAGTTACAAGAGCATCATGTTGACCGCCTCCAAGAAGCCTTTGATGCCTGCGCTAAACCAACTACAGCCAGGGAGATTTTGCCAGTCTTATTTAAGCGCGAGTTAGACCATCATCAATTAAGTTTTGCGATGGGTGAAGCGATCGCACATTTAAATCATTTATGGCATAACAAAAGACTTAAGCGCGAGATGAGCGCGGACGGGATTTGGCGGTTTTCGCAGAGGTAGTTTTTTTGGTAGCTGGCTTTTTAGGGACTGGTTTAGAAGTGGCTGATGGCGTTACAAATGCGGACATCATATGATTTGCAGAGTGCGACATTTGCTCCATGAGTTCTTTCGCTAGAGTTCCGCTGGCACCAACAAAGTCTTGGATTGGGGCTTTTGTACTGTCAGCGCTTGGCGAGGTTTTTGCTCCAGTACTGGCTTTCAAGGTATCGGCGATACCTTGAAGAGTATTCAGAGTGGCGCGCTGGACTTCGAGGCCTTGTATAGTGCCTTGTAATACCTGAAGATTGAGTGTGAGCCAGGATTCAACACTTTTTAGATCTTTGATGCGCTTATCAATTTCTTCAATGTCCATAGTAGGTATACCCATAGAATTGAAGCCCTGCATACCGGGCATACTAAAGCCAGTTGGGGAGTCAGCGGAACCTTTTGCGGCATTGGCCCACATATTTTTCATCATTTCCATACTTTGTTTGAAATCTGGCATACCTGTAAACATAGAACTCCCGATATTAATTTGGACTTATATGTAAAATATAGGATTTCAGTAAGTAAATCAATCCTCTATTGCAAATAAGAGGATCATTTTTAATGGTATTTAGGATAATCTTTTGTAATGATGTCAAAACACAATTTAGCAGAGCAGATTCAAAAGCCAGCTTCGTACGCCTATACGAGAGGTCAACTCTTACCGAGTTTGTTAGCCAGTCGGATTTTAATTCTAGATGGTGCCATGGGTACCATGATTCAGCGGTATCGCTTAACAGAAGAAGAGTTCAGAGGATTGTCTGGAAGTGCTCGATTTAAAGATCACCCAATTGATTTGAAAGGTAATAACGAATTACTTTCAATTACTCGTCCCGAAGTAATCCAGGAGATTCATGAACAGTATTTAGCTGCAGGGGCAGATTTGATTGAAACGAATACCTTTGGGGCAACCTCGATTGCCCAAGATGACTATCAGTTAGGATTCCTGGCTAAAGAGATGAATCTTGCTTCTGCGCAATTAGCTCGCCAAGCCTGTGACAAATTTAGCACACCCGATAAACCAAGATTTGTCGTTGGAGCGCTTGGCCCAACCCCGAAGACGGCTAGTATTTCTCCAGATGTCAATGATCCTGGAGCGCGGAATGTGGATTTTGAAGCGCTTCGACAGGCCTATTATGAACAGGTTGAAGCCTTAGTTGAGGCTGGCTCGGATGTCTTATTGGTAGAGACAGTTTTTGATACGCTAAATGCTAAAGCTGCGTTATTCGCCATTGATGAGTATTTTGAAAATAGCCAAGAGCGCTTACCTTTGATGATTTCAGGCACGGTCACAGATGCTTCTGGGCGGATTTTATCTGGACAAACTGTCGAAGCTTTTTGGAATAGTTTGCGCCATGCTCGGCCGATTACTTTTGGTTTGAACTGTGCCCTAGGCGCAACCTTGATGAAACCATATATTGTTGAGTTATCAAAAATTTGTGATACTGCGATATCTTGCTATCCCAATGCTGGCTTACCAAACCCAATGAGTGATACGGGCTTTGATGAAACCCCAGAAATTACTTCGCGGTTATTGGAGGAGTTTTCTAGAGAGGGTATTGTTAATTTAGTGGGTGGTTGTTGTGGGACAACGCCAGAACACATAGCGGCTATTGTGCAGGCAGTTGCAAAATATCCACCAAGAGCGATTGACTCTCGCTGGAAAGCTTACCGCCAGGCCAGTCATGACTAATATACAAGCGCTCAAATTATCTGGTCTTGAGGCATTCAATTTTGCATCGCATATTCGTTTTGTCAATATTGGCGAACGGGCCAACGTCACTGGCTCAAAGGCTTTCGCCCGGTTGATTTTAAATAATCTTTTTGATGACGCTCTACAAGTGGCCCGTCAGCAAGTTGAGAATGGTGCGCAAATTATTGATATCAATATGGATGAGGCGATGCTAGATTCCAAGGTTGCCATGGTGCGCTTTTTAAATCTCATTGCATCCGAACCAGATATTGCCAGAGTACCAATCATGATTGACTCCTCCAAATGGGAGGTCATCGAAGCTGGATTAAGGTGTATCCAAGGCAAGGCCATTGTTAACTCGATTTCTTTAAAAGAGGGTGTCGAGCCATTTTTACGGCAGGCAAAACTTATTCAACGTTACGGAGCTGCTACGGTAGTAATGGCTTTTGACGAAAAAGGTCAGGCAGATACTTTCGCTAGAAAAACAGAAATTTGTCGTCGATCTTATGACATCCTTGTCAAGGAGCTCGATTTTGCACCAGAGGATATTATTTTTGACCCCAATATTTTTGCAATAGCAACGGGCATTGAAGAGCATGATAATTATGCTGTCGATTTTATTAATGCGACGCGCTGGATAAAAGAAAACTTACCAGGCGCTAAGATCAGTGGTGGTGTTTCGAATGTTAGTTTTTCCTTTCGTGGAAATGATGTAGTTCGAGAGGCAATCCACACTGTTTTCTTATTTCATGCAATTGAAGCTGGTATGGATATGGGGATTGTTAATGCTGGTCAACTCGGAGTCTATGCAGAATTAGACCAGGAGTTACGCGAACGTGTTGAGGATGTGGTTTTAAATCGGTTTATACAAAAGGATGGCAAAACTCCTACGGAGTACTTACTTGAGATTGCGGATAACTTTAAAGGCGGTGGCGCTAAAGAGGTCGCCACTCTTGCTTGGAGAGAACTTTCTGTTCGACAACGCTTAAGTCATGCGATGGTTCAAGGTATTACTAATTTTATTGTAGAAGATACAGAAGAGATCCGCCAAGAAATTGAGCTTGCTGGTGGGCGGCCCATAGAAGTCATAGAAGGTCCATTAATGGATGGTATGAATATTGTTGGCGAGTTATTTGGAGCCGGCAAGATGTTTTTGCCTCAAGTAGTCAAGAGTGCGCGCGTGATGAAGCAAGCAGTAGCCCATCTGATTCCGTTCATTGAAGAAGAGAAGCGTCAATATGAAGCTGCGGGAAGAGACGTGCGCTCGAAGGGTAAGATTATTATGGCCACTGTGAAGGGCGATGTGCACGATATTGGAAAAAATATTGTAACGGTGGTTTTACAGTGTAATAATTTTGATGTGGTTAATATGGGTGTAATGGTTCCTTGTAATCAAATCTTACAAAAGGCGAAGGATGAAAACGCAGACATTATTGGCTTATCTGGGTTAATCACACCGTCTTTGGAAGAAATGACCTATGTCGCTCAAGAAATGCAACGCGACGCATACTTTCGTGATCGGTCTATACCACTCATGATTGGTGGTGCTACTACTTCTCGAGTTCACACAGCTGTGAAGATCTCGCCGCACTATGATGGTCCAGTTATTTATGTGCCAGATGCATCTCGGTCTGTTTCTGTTGCTTCTAGTTTGTTATCGGACGAATCCGCGAAGTCCTATTTAGCCGGAATTAAAGCAGAATATGAAAAGATTCGCGTTAACCATGCCAATCGTAAGGCAATCCCGCTAGTTACCCTTGATGCCGCGCGTAAAAATGCGGAGAAATTAGATTGGAGTCATTTTGAAATTACGAAACCCAAATTTATTGGAAGAAGAGTATTTAAAAACTTTGACTTAGCTCAAATTGCTCAATATATTGATTGGACCCCATTTTTTCAGACATGGGATTTGGCTGGGAAATTTCCACAAATCCTTACTGACGAAGTCGTTGGTGATACTGCAAGTAAAGTATACGAAGATGCCTTGCAAATGCTCGAGCGCCTGATTCAAGGTAGATGGTTACAAGCTCATGCTGTACTGGCAATTTACCCGGCAAATAGTATTGGAGATGACATCATTTGTTATGCTGATGAAGCTAGAACGATGCCTGTGCTCACTTGGCATGGACTTCGACAGCAGACAGAAAGACCTATTGTGGACGGAGTGAAGAGGCCCAACCGGTGCTTAGCTGATTACATAGCCCCAAAAGACAGTGGCAAGATGGATTATGTGGGTATGTTTGTAGTCACTACCGGTCATGGAGTAGAAAAAAAGGTTGCACAATTTCAAGAGCAGCATGATGACTATCAGGCCATCCTTCTTAAAGCGCTGGCGGATCGTCTAGCAGAAGCTTTTGCAGAGTATATGCATTACCGAATGCGGTCGGACTTGTGGGGATATGCGGCAGATGAAAATTTATCTAGTGCAGAGCTGATTGATGAAAAATATCAAGGTATTCGCCCCGCTCCTGGCTATCCTGCTTGTCCGGAACATTCTGTTAAATTAGCTATGTTTGAAGTATTACAAGCTGCTGAAATTGATATGGAGCTAACGGAGTCTTTAGCAATGAATCCAGCATCCAGTGTGTCGGGATTTTATCTAGCAAATCCGCACGCCCAATATTTTAATGTTGGTCAAATTGGCTTAGATCAAGTTAATGACTTAGCTAGTCGCTCTGGGCGGACTGCGCAGGAGGTGGCGCGCGCGAATGTTAGTAACTTCGAGAGTAATTCAGCGGAATATTAAACTCCCCAAACAATTGGGTTTTGATATTTGAGAGCAGATTTGAGAAGAGTTAAAAAAGGGTAGGCCCTAGCACCGAGTCGATCAATTTGGGTTTTCGTGTTATCTTGATCGATCGATTCTCCAGATAATGCATCTTGCGCTATGGCATCCTCTAATTTCTGAATTAGCTCGGGTAGTTGGTCTACTAGTAAAATGCCCTTTGGCTTTAGTTCTCTCTCTAGTATTTCAAAGATCCGAATAGAAAGATCTTGTAACATCAGGCAATTAGCTGAGTTTTTTGATTTAAATTGATATAGCATAAAAATTAGCATACACCACTTAAACCCCATTTGCCATGCTCCCAGAACTTCAACAACAAATCCAATCATTTCTGAATGATGCTTTAACGCAGATCGGGCAGACAAATCAGCAAGACGTTAGTTCCTTGCCTATTGCGCGTTTAGAGCGACCCAAAGTAGCAGAGCATGGAGATTTAGCGACGAATATTGCGATGCAATTGGCCAAGCCTTGGAAGATGAATCCGAAAGAGTTAGCACAACAATTATTAATCAAATTACAAGGAATGCCACAAACCAGATCTGTTGTAGAGAAGCTCGAAATAGCTGGCCCTGGATTTATTAATATTCGTTTAACAGGTGCAGTAAAACAAGCTGTAGTACAGTTAATTTTGCAGCAAAAAAACACTTACGGCGTTAAAAAATTAGTCGATCAGGACAAAATTTTAATTGAATTTGTTTCTGCCAATCCGACGGGACCATTGCACGTTGGGCATGGTCGCCAAGCTGCTTTGGGGGATATCTTAGCGAATATATTACAAAGTCAAGGTAAGCTAGTGCATCGGGAGTTTTACTATAACGACGCTGGTGTTCAAATTCAGCAGTTAGCCATCTCCACCCAGGCCAGAATTCGGGGCCTAGGTCCCGGCGACGCACAATGGCCTGAAGATGCATATAACGGGACATATATTTTAGATATCGCGCACGCTTATATGGCTGGTCAAACTATTACAGTGAGTGACCTTGGTGCAGTTACGGCCAATAAAGACCCAGAAGATTTAGGCCAGATTGCGAAGTTTGCGGTTGCCTACTTGCGTAAAGAGCAAGATATTGATTTACGCATCATGGGCGTTGAGTTTGATGAATATTATTTAGAGTCATCCTTGTATAGTGATGGTAGCGTAGCAGCCATTGTCGAGGACTTACGAACAGCTGGAAAAACGTACGAGACCGATGGTGCATTATGGCTTAGGTCAACGGATGATGGGGATGATAAAGATCGTGTGATGCGTAAGTCTGATGGTAGCTTTACCTATTTTGTACCAGACGTTGCATACCATATTAGTAAATGGTCAAGGGGTTACCATCAAGTCGTTAATATTCAAGGAAGTGATCACCACGGGACGATTACGCGGGTCCGTAGTGGCATTCAAGGGGTTTCTCAAAAAAGATCTTGGATGATTCCAAAAACCTACCCAGAGTATGTTTTACATAAGATGGTCACAGTCATTAAAGACGGTGTTGAAGTAAAGATTTCTAAACGAGCCGGATCTTATGTAACTATTCGAGATTTGATTGAATGGTCAGGTGGCGTTCAAGATTCCATGTTGGCTGCGGATAAAGAACAGGCCTTACAGAGGGGAAAAGATGCGGTCCGTTTCTTTTTGATTTCTAGAAAAGCCGATACGGAATTTATTTTTGATGTTGATTTAGCTTTGACACAGAATGATGAGAATCCTGTTTTTTATGTGCAGTATGCCCACGCTCGCATTTGTTCCATATTACGACAATGGGCAGGCGATCAAGCAACTTTATCAGCGGTTGATCTAGCACCCATCAGGGGGCGTGCGGCGGATGATTTAATGCGTCGCTTAAGTGAGTATCCGAATATGCTCCAGGATGCGGCGCGCGATTTATCACCCCATGCACTAGCATTTTACTTACGTGATTTAGCGGCAGATTTTCATTCTTTTTATAACTCTGATCGAGTTTTAGTAGACGATATGCCACTCAAATTAGCTAGACTAGCTTTACTACTAGCAACTCAGCAGGTTCTAGCAAATGGCTTAGATTTATTAGGCTTACAAGCACCTGAAAAGATGTGAATTGCATCTAGCGAAGCAAGGGATTATCATATTAAAAATGGCTACACAAACTGTCAATAGTAAAACTCAATTAAATCCAGAACCTGCCAAGATGTTATTTGGGGTGGTGATTGGGCTCATTATTGGCCTTGGCATCGCTCTTGCTGTGGCCTATACGATCATTCGTAATCCACCAGTAGAAAAGCAAAACGTCCGTACTCCGGATATACCGATTGTTCCTAAAATTATGCCCGATGGTACGATTGGTGAGTCTAGGGATATTAATTCTCCTTTGCGTTTGAAAGGTAAAAATGCGGAAGCTGCAGACGTCTCCCCACCGACCGATGCCCCTCCTGTAGCACAGGCGCCATCACCACCACAGGTTGTAGATACAAAAGAAGTATCCCCAGGCGTTACTTATTGGTTACAGGTTGGGGCTTATACAGATAAGGCAGCTGCCGAAACGGAAAAAGCCGGCATTGCAATGCAAGGCTTACAAGCCCGTATTTCAGAAGTAAAGAATGAAGTAAGTAGTATTTGGCGAGTTCGAATTGGTCCGTTTGCATCTTTACAAGAGATGCAAAGTTCCAAGAGTCGATTAGACGACGCTGGAGTTTCCTATAGTGTAATTAAAGCAAATAAATAAAGTGAACCAATGATGAAAAAAAATCTCATTCATATTTTTATATCCACCGTTTTAGTAGTGCTGATGAATATTGTCTACGCTCAGTTATTACCACCATCTGCTCAAGGTAGTAAGCCAGCACCGGTGGCACCTCCAGCGCCGAGTTCTATAATGGAGGGGGTGGACTATCAGGCTTTAACAATGGTTCAGCCTACGGAGGCCAAAGGCAAGATAGAGGTAACAGAGTTCTTTTGGTATGGCTGTCCACATTGCTTTGAATTTGATGCAGAGTTACATGCCTGGGTAAAAAAACAGAAAAATATCGTTTTTAAAAGGGTTCCGGTAGCATTTCGGCCTGATTTTTTACCACATAGTCAATTATTCTATGCTTTAGAGGCACTCGGCAAAGAGGAGGAGTTCACTCCTAAGGTTTTTAAGGCAATCCATCTTGAGCGCAAGCAGTTACTCAAAGAAGAAGACATTTTTAAATGGATCGAATCCCAGGGATTGGATCTCAAGGCGTTTACTTCAGCTTATCAATCCTTTAGTGTAATTACTAAGGCCAAGACAGCAAACAATATCATGCAGTCCTATCGGATTGAAGGCGTGCCTACAATCGCTATTCATGGACGGTTTATTACCTCGCCGTCGATTGCAGGCTCTAGGACTCGCGCACTAGAGACGATGGATTTTCTGGTGGCTAAGGCTAGAGCGCAGAAATAAAAATACTTCGTAAAAGATTGCAGATACAAATATCTGATTACGAAGTATGTATGACTTCCTTGGAAAGGATTGCCGGAAGATTAAGCGTTCATTATTTGGTTCTTTTGCACTACGCAGATCGTTTTAGGCCACGCATAATCGGTCCAATGAATGGCAGTTTTTCGTAGATACCCTCAGCTGGATCCCAAAAGTCCTGGTGTTTTTCTACCAAAAAGTCTTGATTAAAGCGAAGCCAGCTGACACCCTCAAAGCATTGAGGGTTTTTATTCCAACGTTTCAATGAAAACCGAAAGTCCCACAAGAGTGCGACGTCTAAATCCTTAACAAGGGTTTGTCGGATGAGGAAAGTTGGATGATCGAGTTGGGTAAACATATGCTCAAAAATTGCGGTAATTGCAATATGTCCAACAACTTCTTGAAAAGGATCTTTAAAGCAAGCCTGCAAAGCATAGCAATTGATTAGTGTTGGGATACTCTTTTGACTGAGGTGTTCATACTCAAACTTTAAGTTTTCAAGGGCTTGATCTAAACTCATAAGCAGTGAAGAGTTATATTTTGATAAATGTTTTAATGAGCCAAAAATATATTGGGTATGGCAAAATCCTGAGAAATTTTAAAAAACGAGAAAACCGTTTTGGAAAATGGATTTCAAAGTCACCATTTATAAGCCCTTGGCCGATGCACTTAGCGGCCTCATCAGCAGAAATTAAAGCGGGCATTTTAAAGTCATTAATAGCAGTAGCCGGGGTACTTACAAAACCTGGACAAATGACATGAACACCGATTCCTTGTGGGGAAAGATCCATATATAAGGATTCTGCAAAATTTAATATAGCCGCTTTGGTTGGGCCATAAACCAACGACTTTGGTAAACCGCTATAGCCCGCGACGCTCCCAACAATGGCAATATGACCAGATTGCTGTGCTAGAAATGTTGGCAGTAATTGCTCTAGAACGCTGATGGGCCCGAGTAAATTGGTATCTACCATTTTTTTAGCAGTTAGATAGTTCAGCGTATTGGCTTGAACCGGCTCATAAATACCCGATACAAATAATAAGAGGTCAATCCTTTTCAGATGAGTCAGAACTTCTTTACTTGCTTGTGCGATGCTTTGCTGATCACAAACATCAATCGGCACTATGTAGGCTGGGTTGTTTACACCTTTGGCTAGTGCCTCTAGTGGTTCAGTTCTTCTTGCTGAAAGGACAAGATTTGCGCCTTGCGAAAAAAACCATTTAGCACAGGCAGCGCCAATTCCAGAAGAAGCCCCAATGAGCCAGATATTCTTATTTTTAAAATCAGAAATTGGTTGATTAAGACTCATGTAAGGGTTTCTCCAAAGTAAACTGCACAACATCTAGATTTTTTACAGAAAACCCGGCCGCACAATAGTACAAATAAAAATTCCATAGCCGAATAAATTCGTCCTTAAAGCCAAGGTCTTTAACTTCTTCGAGACGTTGATTAAAGGATTTAGCCCAAAGTCTTAAAGTATGCGCATAATCTTCACCAAAAAAGAATTTATCCTTGACGCGAAGACCAGCACTTTTTGCCTGTTTTTCGAAGATACTCACGCTCGGTAGCATGCCACCTGGAAAGATATATTGTTGGATAAAATCTGTTTGTGTTCGATATTTAGGAAATAGCTCATCATCAATTACAATGCTTTGAATAATCGCTTTTTTCCCAGGCTTGAGGCAACGATAAATTGTTTTAAAGTAGGAGGGCCAATATGACTCGCCTACTGCCTCAAACATTTCAATTGAAACAATACCATCGTACTCTCGATTACAGTCGCGATAATCTTGTAGGATGACAGCACGTTGACCGGTTGATTGCTGTTCTTTCGAAGTACTTAGTTGATTTTGTACAAAGCGGTACTGTTCATTCGAAATCGTAATGGCATCAATATGAATATTTCGAGCACTGGCCTCGCGCATAAAACCACCCCAGCCACAGCCAATTTCCAAGAGTTTTTCCCCAGGCTTTGCTTCTATTGTATCGAGTATACGAAGACATTTATCCCGTTGAGCATCTTGTAAAGACTTATTGTTATTACCATGGAAGAGTGCACTAGAGTACATCATGCTTGGATCAAGCCACAATTGATAGAACTGGTTACCCAAGTCATAATGGGCTTGAATATTTTTCCTACTGCCAGTACGTGAGTTTCGATTAAAAAAATGCCGAATTTTGTAATAGAAAGATCCCAGCCAAGAACCATAAATCAGATCATCCAGCAAGTTTCTATTTTGAATCGCTAACTGCAACATTTGTTCTAGGTTATCGGTGTGCCAAAGTCCTTTGAAGTAGCCTTCTGCAACTCCAATATCACCTCGAGATGTAATTAAACTAAAGGCTTCTAAATCAAAAATCTGAATGTGAATAGGATCTAAGTTAGCACTAGGATCAAGTATGCCAAATTGGTGAGTTGAATGATCTGGCAAGGTGAAAATCACTTGCCCACCTTGTAGATGTTTAAAACAACGAAAAATAAATTGCTGAGCGATAGTAGACATAATTTAAGTAATTTGGATGCTTGGAGGCTTCGGTTTTTTATAAAAATGCGCGCCTTTAAGCCAAAGTTTTAGGGCTTGCCAATGAATTTTAGTAATAACCCCAAAAGTTAAGAATGGAAAACTAGCAATAGCTTTAAATTTATTTTTCCAATCAAGGGGAAACTCAGTGCCGCTAACACTGGTCATCAGAACTTGAACACCTTTTTCAAAATATTCGATTCGGCTGACTTGCCGAAGTGCATTCGTATTGTTTGGTTGACGCATAAAGCGGAATAGATACTTTCCTTCAACATTAAAAAACGGTGAAACATGAAAAACCTTTTCAGCAGACAAGTTTTCACCCCAAAAAATTTCATATTGATTCGGTGGATTTAATACATAGGAATGGCGCTCACCAAAGGTATTGTTAACTTCGGCGATAATCGCAATCAGTTTGCCAGAAATATTATGACAAAACCAAAAACTAACCGGATTAAAAACATACCCTAAAACGCGTGGGAAGGTATGCAGCCAGATTTCGCCGTCGATTGGGGGAAGATTTGATTGACCGATGATTTTTTCGACCCAAGCGAGGGAGTCTGGTTCCTGCACACCATGATCCCTATCAAAAAAGGAGATCCAACTAAAGTGGTTATCGCCAATGCCATGACGTTTTAGTAAATGTGGCTCTAATCTCCTAGTGCGCATGGGGATACGGAGATAAAAAACTGGATAGTTAAAATGATTTTTTGGTGTGCTGCGTTGGTGAATTACTCTACCAAAATGGATTGAAGGAAAATTATGCAAGGGCTTCATCGTTCTTCAATAAATAGAGTTTTTCTGAAAGACGGTTTGCCACAAGTTGCCCAGATTTAAAACCATCCTCATGAAAACCATAACAAGTCCAAGCACCACAAAACCAGGTGTGATTTTGTCCTTGTAAAGCGGGTAATTGTTGCTGTGCACCGATACTATCTTGATTAAATAACGGATGAGAATATTCGATCACTTGATGAGTTAATGATTCTTTTGGAAGAATATGTGGATTGAGGCTAACGATCACTGGAACTTGGTCGAGTTTGACTGGTAGAGGTTGGAGTTTATTAATTAAATAATGGACACAAACTGCACTTGCATTTTCTAGACCTTGGGTGGCATTCGTATTTGACGAATAGTTCCACGCGGCCCAAACGCTTCGTAATTGTGGAAGCAGCTGGGTATCTTCATGCAGGTAGGCTTTATTTTTCTTATAAGGTATTACCCCGAGGATCTTTTGTTCGAGACCCGTGGGGTTTTGAATGATGCCGAGGGCTTGATCACTATGGCAGGCAAATACAATTTCATCTGTAAAGACTGACTCGCCTGAGTCGAGTTCTATGCGGATTGAGCCATCGGCTTGTGCGTCACGATACACCTTTTTGACAGCCTGATGTTGAATAAGGACCTGTGCATTTTGCAGGGCTTTTTGTGCGCGCAAAAGATATTCTCTAGAGCCGCCTTTGACGGTTAGCCATTGAGGGCGATTGGTAATTTGAAGTAGGCCATGATTTTCACAAAATTGCGTTAGAGTATGAATCGGAAAGGACAGCATATCTTTCATTGAGCAAGACCAGATTGCGCCAATCATGGGCAATAAATACCAATCTCTAAAAGCATTACTGAGGTGGTGGCGCGTTAAAAATTCTTGCACTGATTCATTGTGTATAACGGCAGTCTGCTGCTCTTTAGGAGTTGCTGCGATCTTTTTTGCAAGCGCATTAAACCGCAAAATATCGATGGTCATTCTCAGAAAATGGGGATTAAAGAGATTTTTTCTTTGGGCAAAAAGACTATTTAGATCATGCCCTGCCCACTCAAGATTCGGTTTATTTGTTTGTGGAATCGAAACCGAAAAAGACATTTCTGATAAGGCGATAGGAACATCTAACTCTTGAAAAAACTGAATGAGTTTCGGGTAGGTTCGTTGATTAAAAACCAAGAATCCTGTATCGACCCCAAATGAGATATCTTGCATTTTAGGAGTAAATTCGACAGTATTGCTATGTCCCCCTAGGCGAGTTTCTTGCTCAAATAGGGTAATTTGGAGGTGGGGATTATTCCTAAGCGCATAAGCGCAGCTGAGGCCCGATATACCCCCTCCAACAATGGCGACGCGCTTCTTTTGTAATTGCATTACTTGTTTTTAGCTAAAAGCTTTTCAATTTGTGAGGTAATTGTTTTGCTCTCTGGGCTCGTCAGACTACTAAAGGCGGTTACTACGTTACCATCTTGGTCTAAAAGGTATTTATAGAAGTTCCATTGAGGAGTTGTTTTAGTTTTTTCGGCGAGTAGCTTAAATAAAGGGTTGGCATTTGGACCTTTTACCCCGCTTTTGGCAAACATTGGAAATTTAACATCATAAGTATTTTTACAAAACTCAGCAATTTCCTTATTACTACCGGGTTCTTGTGAACCAAAGTCGTTCGAAGGAAAGCCTAAAATGACGAGTCCTTTGGTCGCATATTTTGCGTAGGTCTTTTCAAGACCCTCGTATTGTGAGGTAAAACCGCAATAGCTTGCTGTATTAACGACCAGAACCACCTTTCCTTTGTATTGACAAAGGTCTTGGTTGACTTCGTCTTGTAGCCTGGGAAAAGTAAAGTTGAGCGTAGTGGGGCAGGTTTGCGAAAAACTAAATAGTGGTAAAAAAAGGAAAAATCCAAAAAAATACTTAATCAATGACATCAAAACACCCCATTAATTCAAAAATATGTAAATATGTTTCAAGTAAGAGTCTAGTGCATTATTGAAACGATTTCAAAAATCATTTTAGAATTGGGTTATGAAAACTCAAACATTGAAACCCCCGACCTTTGAGAACAAGATCCTTAGCTTGAGCAGTACCCCAGAAGATATCTTGAAATCGATCCAAGTCATTGAAAAGCCAATAGTTTTTACAAATGGAGTATTTGACATATTGCATCGTGGACATGTTACATACCTAGCACAGGCAAAAAGTTTAGGTAAAAGCCTGGTAGTTGGCGTTAACTCAGATACCTCTGTAAAAATGCTAGGAAAAGGCGATGATCGTCCAATTAATTCTGAATTGGACAGAATGGCGCTATTGGCATCCCTGGAGTGCGTTGATTTGGTGGTTTGTTTTCAGGAAAAAACACCTGTTGAAATAATTCGGTTAATTCATCCAGAAATGTATATTAAAGGTGGGGATTATGAAATCGATGCGCTGGAAGAAACTCAGTTAGTCAAATCTTGGGGTGGGAGTGCCTTTGCTATTCCATTTATTCATCACCGATCAACTTCTGAAATTTTAAAAAAGATTAGAAACTAATTGCACAATCGCCGACTAGCAATGCTGGCTAATCCTTCTGTGGAAGCTTTAGAGCGCTTCCTTCAACGGGACCTGTAATACGAATTGGATTGGTATTTAGCTGTTCATTTGAGGTAGTCGAGGGAGTAATATTTCCTAGGTCAGAAAAAAAACTCTCAACCCATTGCATGCTTTGAACTGGGATAACGAAGATTAGAAATGCGAAAAGAAGATTAATCCCAAGCAGTAGAAGCATAGAAAATTTGATATTCATTTTCACATTAATGATTTTGAAAATATTGTTGCCAGAAAAATAAGCCTCGTAATACGATGTAAGGATCTTCGATGATTTGTATAGTTGGAGAGATTTGCGAATACAAGTGCTTGAGGATTAACGGACCGTTACCACCAGAAAAAATCATTGTAGAAGTTTGGGGTGCCAGTTCAAGGGCTTGTTTGATCGCGCCAATTTGGCCTTGCATGACGCCATTAAAAATGGCCGATTTCGTGTTTTTACTGAACTGGAGCGTTGATGATGGCTCAAAACAATTGAATTTTTCCGAGGTCATATTGGACTCTAATCGAGCGGTTTGGCTTTGCAGTGCCTCCAGTGAGAGGGATACTCCGGGCAGAATCGATCCACCAACAAACACATTGCCATGTTCTAAAAAGTCAATCGTTGTGGCAGTGCCTGAATTGATAATTAAGCAATTTTGCAGTGGGGCTAATTGACTAGCTGCAATGATGGCGGCCCAGCGATCCGCTCCCAAAGACGCTGGTTCATCATACGCATTGTGCAGATTTGGTATGAAGGTATCGCCATGTAATTGAATCACGTCAATAGTTGGAAACACCCCTTGAAAATAATCAGTCCAGACCTGAATCCACTGCTTTTGATTGACACTACAAATAAGAATTTGATTGATCATACGGTCTACACTGGTGAGAGCTGTTAGTAATTGGCGACACTCTTGAATGATCAAGTCTTTTTGATTGACAGTGGCGCCGCTAGGCTGGCGCGTAAAATCGACTTCTTGAAGGCTCTTAGATAAATCAATAAGAGCCCATTTAGTTCTCGTGTTGCCGATATCAAGAAGAAGTGAATTGGAGTTAGACAAGGTGGGCTTTAAGATAAGTTCACGGGCATTTTTTTAACGATAAAGTACCATTATGAATGGTTTTAATACCATCTGTAGTCTCAATGATGATTGCTCCATAATCATTAATTCCGCGACATTTTCCAGTCAGGACGGCCGTATTTTCATCTTGAATTTCAACCAGTTGGTCTTGAAATAGATGCCACTGATTCCAATCAGGTATAAATTGCTCAAAGCCGCTATTCATATAACGATGCAAAATATCATTCAAACTTTGCGTGAGTTGTTGCCATATGGGTATAAGCTGACTTTGTCCAAGCCCAGGCAGATCAGCAAGACAGGCGATGGGGTATTCGATTTGAGAAGAATTGGATGTACTAGTAAGATTTTTCAGATTTAGGCCGATTCCAATAATCATCCAAAATGGCTCGCTAATTATTTTTTGCCCGCCCTCAATGAGTATGCCGCCAAGTTTTTTATCGTTGATATACAGATCATTGGGCCATTTCAAACCAAGCCCACCCTTTGCTAAAAGGGCAGGTGGTACATTGTGATAAGCTGCGATACCCTGAATGATTCCTAAACCGCATGCCAGACTGAGCCCTTGAAAAAACTGCATCGACAAATTTGGGTGGAAAGGGTATGCCAAAGAAAATGTTAACGTTTGGTTTGGTTCTGAATGCCAAATTCGGCCACGACGCCCCCTGCCATGAGTTTGTTCGATGGCTAACCTGGATATGGGTTGGTGCAGATCACCACTTCGCCAGCGCAGCAGTAAATCTTCGTTAGTGGAGGCAGTACGCTCAATCTGCTCAAAATTCCAAGGTGTTGACATACATGCTATTGTAGAAAAAAATAAGCATATGCAGGAAAAAATAATTCGCCCATCCCGTTTTCCATTCTTAGCGCAACCCTATCCATTGGCCAGAATGGCCCTATGGCTAATTATTGTCTTGGTAGCATATGCAAGCTTAACGCCATTTAATTTTTATTTGGCGGCCCCAAGTCTTGCCTATGAGTGGGTTCAGGCGCCTCTACCCAGATATATTCCACTCTTTGACGTTACAACAAATATTTTGGGGTACCTGCCATTTGGTTTTTTGATGGTTTTTGCGGTATTTCCGAGGCTGCGTAAATGGCAGGCATTATTATTTAGTATTTTTTGCGGCATGATCTTATCGGGGTCATTAGAAAGTCTTCAGGCATTTTTACCGAGAAGAATCTCAAGCCAAGTCGACTGGTATTCGAATATTTTAGGCACACTTATTGGGGCTTTATTTGCTTTACCACTGAGACCGGCATGGCTTTCTGGCAATATGGCAGAGCGGTTTCGCTATACGATATTTGGTAAACAACAAAGCTTTTTTTTACTCGTGCTGCTATTTCCATGGGCGCAAATTCACCCACAAAATGCATGGTTAGGAATGGGCGATTTAGGTATTAAAGCTTTACGAATTTCACCCTATTGGAGTTTGCCATTCAATAATGCGACGCAAGAACTCTTGATTACTGCCGTAGCTAGCTCTTCGTTGGCGGCGTTACTGCTATTTGCAACCAAAACTAAGGCCCCACAGATCCGTTTCATTTTAGTTGTAACTGGCCTGACAATTGCCCTGAAAGTTTTTGCTTCAGAGTTACAGTTTGGCTCAAATGGAATGACAATTTGGTGGAGTATTTCGGTTGGGCTTGGTTTAGGTATTGGGCTCTTGATGTTATGGTTTATAAGTCATCTAACAAAGGTCTATTTGTGGTGGATCAGCTTTATTGGCTTAATCATTTTGCTAATTTTGGTAAATACCTTGCCACAGGACCCCTATTATTTGGCGCAATTAGAAATCTTACCCCGAGGTAGGCTAACTAACTTTAATGATTTATTGAAATGGATCTCCAATACATGGCCATTTTTAGCTTTATTTATCCTCATGAAAGAAAAAAACAGCGTACAAACATAATTATGAAGAACTTATCGATATAATTTTCCAATGAACCACTTTAAATACCATGCATTTTTTTGTTTAAACGAACGATCCAATGGGGATAATTGTTGCGAGCAACATGGCGCCACGAAATTATTTGATTATGCTAAAAAGCGGTGTAAACAGCTTGGCCTAAATGGTGCGGGCCAAACACGTGTCAATCGGGCTGGCTGCCTCGATCAATGCGCAAGTGGGCCAGTCATGGTGGTTTATCCAGAAGGCATTTGGTACACCTTTATCGATGAGTCCGATATCGACGAGATTATTTCTAGTCATTTTGCCAAAGGTGTGCCTGTAAAGCGTTTAATGATCGATGCCTAGTAGATCATTAGCAGTCCAAATACCCGTTACGATAGGCCTCTTAGAGGGCTGCCTTGACTTTCCAGAGAGTCTTTTTAAAGACTCAAACTTCCTAGTTCGTGGTTTGGCTTTAGTTGCTCACCCCCATCCCTTGATGGGTGGGACGATGGATAACAAAGTAACGCAAACGATGGCTAAAGCGCTCAATCAGCTTGGGTACATTACGCTGCGAACCAATTTTCGAGGGGTTGGCAGCTCTGCTGGTTCATTTGATGATGGTGTTGGTGAAACGAATGATTTGTACGAAGTTCTGGATTGGTTACAATGCGAGAGTTCTTGGTCTGGTTTGTCTGGTTTAGAGACCACCTCATGGCTCGGTCAATTAAGTCATTTACCTGTGGTTTTAGGCGGATTTTCATTCGGAAGTTATGTTGTGAGTCGGCTGATGCAACGTTTTCAGGAAGAAAATAAGGCGATTGAAAGACTGATTTTAATTGGAACAGCTGCCTCTAAATGGGATGTACCACCAGTACCTAAGAATAGCTTAATCATTCACGGCGAATTGGACGAGACTATTTTATTATCTAATGTCCTTGGATGGGCACGGGATCAAGAACTGAGCGTGACAGTGATACCAGGCGCAGATCACTTTTTCCACCGCAAACTACACTGCATTAGGGATATCATTCTCAGAGCTTGGCTGGGGCAGGCATATGACTCTTAATGACTCATTAATTAATTATCCCTGCGCATTTCCGATTAAAGTAATGGGCGTTAACCAACCTGATTTTAAATTGGCGGTTATTCATATTTGTCAGCAGTTAGATCCGAGTTTTAATCTCAATCAAATTGAAGAAAGAAACTCCAAAGCAAATAATTATTTGGGATTGACAGTAACTATCCAAGCCACGAGTCGTGCGCAACTAGACGAAATTTATCGGACTTTATCAACCCATCCGTTAGTTCGCGTTGTCCTGTAAGCGATGATTCATAGCAATTTTGAAGTCTTACAATTAGGCTTACAAGATTATCGAGATACCTTTGAGGCGATGCAGCGCTTTACTCAGAATCGTAACGCCTCCACTAAGGACCAATTATGGGTAGTAGAACACCCAGCAGTTTTCACCTTAGGGTTGGCAGGTGATCCAAAACACCTACTCCAAGAAACGCATATACCGCTTATCCAAACTGATCGCGGAGGACAAATCACCTATCATGGCCCAGGGCAGGTGATTGTGTATGTACTATTGGATTTAAAGCGTCTAGGATTTTATGTCAAAGAGTTAGTCAGACGAATTGAGCAGTCGATTATTGCAACATTGGCTGAGTTGGATGTCCAGACGGAGCGCCATCCTGGATCACCAGGAATTTATTTGACAAAGGAATATGCGCAGTTGGCGGGGGCAAAGATTGCTGCCTTGGGTCTAAAAATTAAAAACCACTACTGCTATCATGGCTTAGCATTAAATGTCAAAATGGACTTGAGTCCATTTCAGGCTATTAACCCTTGTGGATATCCTGGCCTTCAAACGATTGATTTAGCCTCTTTAGGAGTCACTCAAAGGGACTCTGAAGTGGCAAACGTTTTGATCCAACAGTTATTAAGACAATTATCAATTACTGAAGAATGACTTAAAATATGACGATGTTAGATAAAGACTCCGTTTTAGGAATAGCACCGACTGCGGCTTACGATCCCACTAAAAAACAAAAGTCGGCGGATAAAACGTCACGCATTCCAATTAAGATTATTCCAATTCTGGATGTTTTAAAAAAACCAGATTGGATTAGGGTCAAGGCCAGCTCAAGTAATTCCAGGTTTTCTGAAATTAAAGCCATATTACGAGAAAACCAATTAGTTACCGTTTGTGAGGAGGCCAGTTGCCCCAATATTGGTGAGTGCTTTGGCAATGGTACGGCCACTTTTATGATTATGGGTGAAAAGTGTACCCGTCGATGTCCTTTTTGTGACGTGGGTCATGGAAGGCCAGACCCCTTAGATGAAAATGAGCCAGCTAATTTAGCTAAAACAATTGCTAAGTTGCGACTGACCTATGTGGTTATTACGAGTGTTGATCGAGATGATTTAAGAGATGGCGGGGCTGGGCACTTTGTAGACTGCATTACTCTTACGAAAGAGTTATCGGTCGGAACAAAGGTGGAGGTTTTAGTACCCGATTTTCGTGGTCGATTAGAAACAGCTCTACAAGTATTTGGCAGAAATGATGGTGCTGGGTTACCTGATGTGATGAACCATAATCTTGAAACTGTTCCTCGGCTTTATAAAGAGGCAAGGCCTGGCGCAGATTATGCACATTCTTTAAAATTATTACTCGATTTCAAAAAGATGTATCCAGGAATACCTACCAAGAGTGGGCTCATGGTGGGGCTTGGAGAAACGGACGATGAAATTTTACAAGTGATGCGAGATATGCGGGCGCACGAAATTGATATGCTAACAATTGGCCAATATTTATCTCCATCTGCGCATCACTTACCGGTTCGACGTTATGTTCATCCTGACCAATTTAAGCGGTTTGAGGATGCTGCGAAAGAAATGGGTTTTACACATGCCGCGATTGGCGCTATGGTGCGCTCTAGTTATCACGCTGATCAGCAGGCTCACCTAGCTGGCGTACTTTGAACAATCAACGACTAGTCTGCTCAGTCATCGTGTATGTCGCGTTTTTTTAAATCTTTTCAAGATAGCCTAACAGCAGTTTTTATTTTTAGCTTATTTATCTTCAGTGCGTGCACTGCATCATTTAATTGGCGGGAAATTCAGTCTGAGGAGCATGGTTATTTAGCACTATTTCCAGCAAAAACAAGTAGCGAACAGAAAACGATCGTTTATAAGAATCAATCTTTTCCGATGATCATGCAGGCAAGTCAAGCGGGAGATGCGTTGTTTGCCGTGGGGACTATTGTTTTAGATCCATCATTTAAGGATAGCCATCAATTTCTAGAGTGGTTACAAAAAAGTGCTGCTCAGGTTATTCGTACCGCATCTGAACCGGTACTTGAAAAAACACAAACCCGAATCGCTTTGCAAAAGGATGAGAAGGTGCCTGTAACAAGCTTGCAATTAGAAGGCCTTGGCCCTGACCAAAAACAACGGATCTATTGGGTGAGGTGGATTTACCGTGTGGATGAATCCGGTAAGCCAAGAATTTTTCAATTAAGTGCTATTCAGACGGTACCAAGCGCCTTATCTGCTCAGCAAAGAAAAGTCATTACAGAAGAATTTTTAACCTTTATGAACGGCTTTCATCCCTACTAGAGTTATTTGAGAACTCTCGTTTCTAATTCGGCAACTTTACGTTCGAGTTCTTCTAGTTTGGAACGTGTCTTACTTAGGACTTGCATTTGAATATCAAATTCTTGGCGAGTGACTAAATCTAATTTCTGAAAACCTTGATGCATGAGGCCCCGAATATTTTGTTCGATATCTTTTGCTGGAGACTGGCGAACTGTTTCAAGTACTTTTTTTTGCACATCCTCGGCCATTGTTTGGAATTTTTGGAAGAAGTCAGAGTTATTCATAAAAGCCTTTAGATGAAAGAGTCGAAAAAGTTTACTAATTATCCGTAATTTTGAACAATCCTGCAATTCACCAAAATAGTGCATATTTCATAAAAATGCCACAAAATGGTGTACAGATAGAAATCGCTGGTTTTTCAATGCCTGAGAATACACTCATGTAATAAATTATCTGGATTACAACTTGTATTAAATTTTTTAAAAGGAGCTTCAAATGAAAAAATATATCGCCATTACGGCTATTGCGGCGGCTTCAGCATTGATGATGGGTAATACTTTTGCACAAACTGCGCCGGCTGCGGAAGTAAAACCTGACCCAGGTCCAGTTACGGCTAACGTGACTTTAGCAAGTGATTATCGCTACAGGGGAATTACTCAGGGTAATTTCCGACCAGCAATACAAGGTGGATTTGATTATGCCCATGCAAGCGGTTTTTACATTGGTAACTGGAATTCGAGCATTAGTTGGATCAGTGACGGTTACTCAGGAACTTCTCCCGCTCCTTCTGCGCCAATTGAAATGGATTTTTATGGGGGCTATAAAACAGAAGTAGCAGAAGGCGTCACATTAGATGCTGGGTTCTTACAGTATTACTATGCATCAAGAAACATTCCAAAATATACCTTGACTACCTGTAAAACGGCTGGAAGTAGAAATGCTTGCGGTATCGATCCCAACACTACCGAGGCCTATTTGGCCGCAACTTACCAATTTGCCACGTTGAAGTACTCTTACGCATTGACTGATCTTTTTGGGATTTATGACAGTAAGGGTGCAAGTTATATCGATTTAGCCCTGAATTACGATACCGGTTTTGAAGGCATTACCCTCAATGGTCATATTGGCAAACAAATGATCTCAACCAAAACAGATAATGTTGACTATTCTTACACGGACTGGAAAATCGGTCTAACGAAGGATTTAGGAAATGGCTTAAACGTAGCTGTAGCTTACATAGGAACGAATGCTAAACAAGCGGCATATTACGTTTCTTCTGGCGGATCCAGTACTAAGAACTCCGGCCAAGGCACAGGCTTTATTTCTCTGACCAAAACCTTTTAATCATCCATTGATGAGGAGAGTTGTATGAAACTGATTATTACAATCATTAAACCTTTCAAACTTGATGAGGTGAGAGAGGCCCTAGCAGGTATTGGGGTCTCTGGCATCACCGTTACTGAAGTGAAAGGCTTTGGACGCCAAAAGGGGCATACAGAGTTGTACCGCGGCGCGGAGTATGTGGTTGATTTTCTTCCAAAAGTTCGGGTTGACGTCGTTGTTAGTGATGACATGGTAGATCGTGCCATTGAAGTCATCGAAGCCGCGGCAAGGACTGGAAAAATTGGTGATGGAAAAATTTTCGTCACCCCTGTTGAGCAAGTTGTGCGTATCCGTACCGGCGAAACCGGTGCGGCAGCACTCTAAAAAGGAGCATTAGATTATGAAACATTGGATCAATAAACTCATCGTCTCAAGTGCATTACTTTTTAGTTTGGGTGTGGCTACACTTGCACCAAACTCTCTTGTATATGCCGCTGATGACAAGGCTGCTCCAGTTGCGGCAGCTTCTGCTGCGCCAGCTGCTGCAGAAGCCCCTGCTGTCCCAGTCCCCAATAAAGGCGATACTGCCTGGTTGCTAGTTTGTACAGCATTAGTCATTATGATGACAGTACCCGCTCTTGGACTTTTCTATGGAGGCCTGGTACGTAAGAAAAATATGCTCTCGGTTTTGATGCAATGCTTGGTAGTATTTTCTTTAATCATGGTTCTCTGGGCTATTTACGGCTATAGCATCGCGTTTACGGAAGGTAATGCATTCTTTGGAGGATTTGATCGGCTTTTTTTAGCTGGGATCACACCTGAGTCAGTGGCAGCGACTTTTAGTAAAGGTGCTTATGTTCCTGAACTAGCATATATGGTATTCCAAGCAGCATTTGCAGCGATTACAGTCTGTTTAATCATTGGAGCTTTTGTCGAACGGATTAAATTTTCAGCAGTTCTTTTGTTTGCAGTCTTGTGGTTTACATTTAGTTATTTACCAATTGCTCACATGGTTTGGTTCTGGCCTGGCCCTGATGCTTTTACCGATGCCGCTGCCGGCGAAAAAGCTTTGGCAACAGCTGGTTGGTTATTTCAAATGGGGGCTCTCGATTTTGCAGGTGGAACGGTGGTTCATATCAACGCCGCTGTTGCCGGCTTGGTTGGCGCATATGTTGTTGGCAAGCGCGTTGGTTATGGTCGTGAACCATTTAAGCCACATAGTTTGACTTTAACCATGGTTGGTGCATCACTATTGTGGGTAGGTTGGTTTGGCTTTAATGCTGGATCGGCTCTAGAAGCAAACGGGAGCGCTGCACTGGCCTTTGCAAATACTTTAATGGCCACTGCCGCTGCTGTCTTGTCTTGGATTTTAGCCGAGTGGTTACTCAAAGGTAAGCCATCCATGTTGGGCGCAGCATCAGGAGCAGTTGCCGGGCTAGTGGCAGTAACCCCAGCAGCTGGATTTATTGGAGTGATGGGGGCCTTAATTATTGGTTTGATTGCTGGCGTACTATGCTTTTGGGGTGTAACAGGCCTAAAGAAAATGTTAAAGGTGGATGATAGTTTGGACGTTTTCGGAGTTCATGGCGTTGGTGGCGTAACGGGTGCCATATTGACAGGGGTATTTTGTTCCCCGTCGTTAGGAGGCACAGGGATTTACGATTACGTTGCTAATGCAGTGGCCCCGGATTATGACATTGCTGCGCAAGTTCTAATCCAACTTCAAGCGGTGGTAACAACCATTGTTTGGTCTGGAGTAGTCGCATTTATTTGCTACAAAGTTGTGGATATTTTAGTTGGACTTCGAGTTACGGAAGAAGAAGAGCGCGAGGGCTTAGATATTACCTCTCATGGCGAGACTGCTTACGAGATGTAACTTAAGCCGGTAGTCAATGGATGGGCATCATTAATTGATGCCCATTTTTCATTTTGGGCAACATAAATTGATAAAAACAGCTATTTTGATCTACTTCCCTAAAAGTTAAATACAATAGAGGTATGGTCCCACATTTAATTACAGCCTTAACAGGTCCTTTGCTTGATCTTGAGAAGAAAATTCTTGATGCCACACCAACTATCGAGCGTTGGTTTCGGTTGGAATGGCAAGATCACACGCCACCTTTTTACTGCTCGGTTGACTTGAGAAACTCGGGTTTTAAATTAGCGCCGGTTGATACCAACTTATTTCCGGGTGGATTTAATAATCTTTCCAATGAAATGCTGCCACTTGCTGTGCAAGCTGCAATGGCCTCTATAGAAAAAATTTGCCCCGAAGCACGTAATTTACTCTTGATACCTGAACGCCATACGAGGAATACTTTTTATTTACAAAATGTCGCTCGCTTGGCGGTTATTTTGAGGCAGACAGGGCTTAACGTTCGATTAGGAAGTTTGTCAGAAGAAATCACTAAACCCACCACCATCGAGTTGCCGGATGGGCAGCGTTTGGTACTAGAGCCACTGAGTCGAATTGGCTTAAAGGGCCGTCGTTTAGGATTAAAAGATTTTGATCCCTGCGCTATATTGCTCAATAATGACTTATCGGCTGGGGTTCCAGCAATCTTAAAGAATTTGCATGAGCAATACGTATTACCCCCCTTGCATGCTGGTTGGTCGACACGACGTAAATCGAATCATTTTGCTTGTTACGATGACGTGATCAAAAAGTTTTCTAAAATTTTAGATATTGATCCGTGGATATTAAATCCCTACTTTGCTACAGTTAAAGATGTGGACTTTAATGCGCGCGTTGGTGAAGAAGAGTTACAAGAAACTGCTGCTGGACTTCTCAAAAAAGTGGCGAAAAAATATAAGCAAATGGGTATTAAAGAAAAACCCTACTTAGTTGTAAAGCCAGATGCTGGAACATATGGCATGGGGATTATGACGATTCATGATGCGAGCGAATTAAAAGACTTGAATCGTCGTGAACGTAACAAGATGAGTGTCATCAAAGAAGGTTTAGAAGTTGCTCATGTGATTATTCAAGAAGGGGTTCACACCTTAGAAAAGATCAATGAGGCAGTTGCTGAGCCAGTGGTATATATGATTGATCGCTATGTGGTCGGTGGATTTTACCGAGTGCACACCGGTCGTGGTCCTAATGAGAGTTTGAATGCACCCGGTATGCATTTTGTGCCTTTGGCATTTGAGCAAAATGCCATCCCCGACATTACCGCCAAGCCTGGCAGTACGATACCTAACCGGTTTTATATTTATGGGGTAGTTGCGCGCTTAGCCTTATTAGCGGCATCAATAGAGTTGGAACGTACTGATCCGCATATCGAGTGAGTATGATGAAACTTCTGTTCATCGCTGATCCGCTAGAAGATTTGAAGATTGAAAAAGACACCACCTTAGCGATGATGCTGGCGGGACAAAAAGCAAGTCATGCAATTTATTTTGGCAAAGCGCAATCCCTCCACAGTACCGGAGCTCAAGTCCAAATCCTTGCGCAACGTTTAGAAATCAATTTAACGCAAAGCCCATGGTACAAAATTGTTAGTGAATCGGTCGAAGACCTTGTGAACTTTGACGCGATCTTAATGCGACAAGACCCACCCTTTTCAGTTGAGTATTTAACGAATACTTGGCTTTTATCGCAGGCAGAACGAGTGGGCGCCAGAGTCTTTAATTCGCCAACCGCACTGCGTGAGCACTCAGAAAAAGTTGCTATTTTAGAGTTTGCTAAATGGATCACGCCAACCTTGATTACTCGTTCATTAGCACAGATCAAAGATTTTCATCAGCTATATCAGGATATTGTGATTAAGCCGCTAGATGGTATGGGGGGTATGGGTATTTTTCGGGTTGGTCCTGATGGCACTAATTTGGCTAGTATTGTGGAGACTTTAGGCCAAAATGGTGAGCGATCCTTAATGGTCCAGCGATATTTATCAGAAATCAAAGATGGCGATAAGCGTTTATTACTGATCAATGGCAAACCAGTTCCATTTGTTTTAGCAAGGATTCCTCAAAAAGGTGATATTCGCGGTAATTTAGCGGCTGGTGGTATCGGGCAGGCTAGACCTCTTGGCCCTACAGAAATTGCAATTGCCAATGAACTAGGACCGGAACTGGTTAGGAGGGGTTTGTTCTTGGTTGGCGTAGATATTATCGGTAGTCACTTAACTGAGATTAATGTAACGAGCCCAACTTGTTTTGTGGAGATCACTCAACAGACGGGTTTTGATGTAGCTAAATTTTGGTTAGAAGAACTTGAAATTCAAATAATGAGAGGGTAAGATGGCTGGGATTTTGATAGTTGCTCACACGCCAATTGCAAGTGCGATTTTAGAATTCGTGGAGCATGTGTATAGTTCGGTACCCGATCAAGTTTTTGCAATTGATGTTTCTGCGCATGAAGATGCCAAATTGATCACTCAAAGACTCCTAGAGAGAATTGAACAAATGCAATCTTCTAGTGAGGTTTTAATTTTGACAGATATTATGGGCGCTACACCATCAAATGTAGCTAGTAAATTAGCTTCTTCTGGCTCTACGGGTAAAGTGTTGCAGATTGTTACAGGATTGAATTTACCCATGTTGCTTCGCACAATTAGCCATCGTAACGAACCCCTTGATGAGATCGTAGAAAAAGCCCTTCAAGGTGGCCAACAAGGGGTTATTCGTATTCGAGACTTGTCCAAAGCGATTCCTTAATTATTACCTAAGCCATTTCATGCCAACACAATCAATTATTATTATCAATAAACTGGGGTTGCACGCGCGCGCCTCTGCCAAACTGACGCAACTGGCTGGACAATTTCCTTGTGAAATTACCCTTGAAAGAAAGGGGCGCCAAATCAATGCAAAAAGTATTATGGGTGTCATGATGTTGGCTGCAGGTATTGGTTCGGAAGTCATTTTAGAAACGCGTGGCGAAAAAGCGGAAGAGGCAATGCAGGCATTAATTGACTTAATTAATGATCGTTTTGGCGAAGGTGAGTAATGCAACGTGCGACTCAATATAGAGCTCAAATCTATGCGAGGGCATAGTTAATGAGCTTTGCACTCCATGGGCTCTCAGTCTCTAATGGCGTAGCAATTGGCCATGCCTTAACGATCTCTGCAGCGTCTCTAGATGTAACTCATCAGTTTATTGCGAGTGGTTCTGAAGAGCAGGAAGTAGTTCGACTGCAGCAGGCATTTGAATTAGCCATGCAAGAATTACATGATCTAAAAGATCGTTTACCAGAGGATGCCCCAGAAGAGATGAGCGCATTCTTAGATGTGCATCGTTTAATCCTAGAGGATATTGACTTACGACAAAAGCCAGAAGCACTTATTTTAAAAAGACGTTATAACGCGGCTTGGGCATTAACGACTGTTTTAGACGATTTATTACTTGCTTTTGAAGAGATTGATGATCCCTATTTAAAGGAGCGCGGAGCAGATTTTCGGCAAGTCATCGAGCGGGTGTTGTATGCCCTTAATGGCTCATCGGAATTAAGTTTGGCCCCTTTGTATCAGAAGCTAGATCGCCAATCAGCAGATGCAATTATTGTTGCGCAAGATATTGCCCCGCATGACATGATGCGTTTTAAAGAACTTAATTTCTGTGCCTTTGTGACAGACTTTGGTGGAAAAAATTCGCACACTGCTATCGTTGCAAGAAGTCTAGATATACCTGCGGCGGTGGGCGTTAAACATGCTAGCGAGATTATTCAGCAAGATGATTTATTGATTGTAGACGGGGATAAGGGGATCGTCATTGTTGATCCATCGCCGATGATATTAGAGGCTTACCGACAACGTCAGGCAGAAATCAAATTTTCCAAAGAACAATTACAGTTATTAAAATACACTCCGACTAAAACTATTGATGGCCAGCAAATTACGCTCATGGCTAATATAGAAACTCCTGAAGATGCTCCTGATGCATTAGACAGCGGGGCTGTGGGAGTAGGCTTGTATCGCTCCGAATTTTTATTTATGAATCGCAAAGGTGGTTTACCTGAAGAAGAGGAGCAGTACCGCGCCTATGTGAAGACCATTGAGGCGATGTATGGCTTACCTGTTAATATTCGAACCATTGATATTGGGGCAGATAAAAATTTAGATAACGAAGATCATAAATTATCTTCAAATATTTCACCGCTGGGTTTACGCGGTATTCGCTGGTCATTATCTGAGCCAGAAATATTTTTAACACAACTCAGAGCGATATTGCGTGCATCAGCGCATGGTAAAGCGCAAATATTAATACCTATGTTGGCCCAGGCGCATGAGATTGAGTTAACCTTAGAATTAATTGGCGAAGCCAAAAGACAATTAGAGCAGCGCCAGCAAGCCTACAATACGGATATCAAAATCGGGGCGATGATTGAAATTCCGGCCGCAGCTTTAATAATGCCGTTATTTTTAAAATATTTTGACTTTGTATCAATTGGCACTAATGATTTAATTCAATATACGCTTGGGATTGATCGGGCAGACAATGCCGTGGCTCATTTGTACGACCCGTTACACCCGGCAATCCTAAAACTGATTTATGAAATTATTCAAGCTGCCAAAAAAGAAAATATTCCTGTTTCCGTTTGTGGCGAAATGGCTGGAGATTCAAAGTTAACTCGGTTATTACTAGCGATGGGCTTAACGGATTTTTCGATGCATGCAAGCCAATTATTAACTGTGAAGCGAGAGATATTAAAGGCATATATTGCCGACTTGACCTATCAGTTGCCACCAATCTTAAGTACTTATGAGCCAGAATTAATAAATGCTTTGGTCACCAAGCTCAATCAGTAGTTCGGCATAGAATTAAATCGGCAATCGATCCTGACACACCACACAATGCGGATTTCTAGGAAGTTTGATTTGATGCATTTGCGTATGTAGTGCGTCCCAAATACCAAGTTTTCCAATCATTGGCGTGCCCGATTCGGTGATTACTTGTAAAGCTTGAGCGGCTTGAATAGAGCCTATGAGTCCAACTAGGGGGGAGAATACGCCCATACTTGAGCAGTGCGCTTCTTCAAATGATTCGGTTGGTGAAAACAGGCAAGCATAACAAGGAGAGTCTGCACGGCGCGTATCAAATACTGAAAACTGCCCATCAAACTGAATCGCAGCTCCAAAAATTAAAGGTGTACGATGTTTGACGCAAACCGAATTAATTGTTTGTCGGGTTCTAAAATTATCAGCACAGTCAACGACGATAGTGGCATTAGGTATCAATTGATCTAATAAGGTGGGGTCTGCTCTTTGATGCACCGGGATGACTTGAACATGGGGATTTAGGCGATTTAACATTGTTTGTGCCGAGAGTACCTTGGGCTGCCCAATCCAGGGAGTATCGTGCATGATCTGTCGTTGTAAGTTGGTCAGATCAACCACATCATCATCAATGATAGTCAGTTTCCCAACGCCAGACGCAGCCAAATAGGGTGCGCAGGCGCTGCCAAGTCCGCCTGCCCCGATGATCAGGACATGGGCAGCACTAATCTTCTTTTGACCTTCGACACCGATGGCATCTAAGAGAATATGCCGGGAATACCTTAAAAGTTCTTGATCTTCCATGAAAGCCAAGTGGCTAAGCAGGCCTATTATTCAAGTTTTGACTTGGAGCGAATAAAGGTTTGTCCTAACAGATAAGCCTTGGCCTGTTGGAGCATAAAGTCATCCACCGAGCCAAATTCAGGCACCTTCTTATTCTTTTCTTTGAGTCGATCTTCAGGGGTCATCAAGGCATTTTTCTCCTCTAATGCTTGGAGTTCTGCCATGCGACGTTTCTCACGATCTGACAAAACTTGATCTTCAGCTTTTTGTTTATTTTTGAGATGATTTTCACTATCAATCTCGCGGGTAATTAATACGTCAAATGGATCACCATCTGGATTTTGATCTACGGCAATATCAGGCTTGATACCATATGCCTGTATTGATCTGCCATTCGGTGTGTAATAGTAGGCAGTAGTTATCTTGAGGGCGGTATCAGAAGTAATTTGACGCACTGTTTGCACCGATCCCTTACCAAAGGTAGTTTTACCCATAATCGTTGCACGTTTCAGATCTTGAAGTGCGCCTGAAACAATTTCAGAGGCTGACGCAGAATAGGCATTAGTTAGAACGACTAAGGGGATTTTTTTAAAAATAGCTGGCACACTCGATAGGGCATCGCCGCCCTCAGAAAGACGATAATTATCGGGTTCAGCTTTATAGACTTGTTTACTACTGGCTGATTGGCCTTTGGTTGAAACGATCGTCGAGCCTGGAGGTAAGAAAGCTGCAGAAACTCCTACGGCCCCTTGGAGGATGCCACCGCCATTATTTCGTAGATCAAGAACAACGCCCTTGATGTCAGGGTTTGCTTGATAAGCCTCGGTAAGGCGCTTAGCTAAGTCGGGCACTGTTCTTTCTTGAAAACTAGTAATTCGTACCCACAGAATCGCGTTGTCAATGAGTTTGGATTTTACTGACTGGACCTTAATTTCTGCGCGCGTGATAGTGATCGGAAAAGTCCGCTCCTCAGATTTACGATAAATTGTGAGTGTGATTTTTGTGCCGGGCGCGCCGCGCATTTTACGTACGGCTTGATCGAGCGTCATGCCGCGGACAGGCTTATCATCTAGGCGAGTAATTAAGTCGCCGGATTGTATACCGGCTTTAGCTGCTGGGGAATCCTCAATCGGGTTCATGACTTTAACCAAGCCATCTTCAGAGGAGATCTCTATACCAAGCCCTGCAAAACGGCCTTGAGTTTGTTCTTGCATGTCTGAGAAATCTTTTGTATCCAAGAATGCCGAATGGGGGTCAAGACTGTTAACCATGCCCTTAACTGCATCGGTTAAGAGTTTTTTATCTTCAATAGGTTCAACGTACTCTCTTTTAACGCTTCCAAATACGGAAGTAAATAAGCGTAGTTCTTCGAGTGGTAGCGCGGCATTTTGTTGAGCTACGGCGGTGACTTGCCAAGTAATAACAACTCCGGCAATAGCACCAATTGCAATGAAGAGGGTATTTTTTAGTATTGGGCGCATGCTCTTAATCCAAATAATAGTGTCGTATAGGTTTTAAATTATCGTTCAATTCGTAAATTAATGGGCGACCATTGGGAATATTTATATCCATAATATCTGTATCAGAGACTTCGTCAAGATATTTAACGAGGGCGCGAATGCTGTTTCCATGAGCAGTAATGAGGGGTTTTTTCCCGGCGAGTAGGGCCGGGGCAATGGATTCGTTCCAAAGGGGTATAACCCGGTGGACGGTATCTTTAAGGCATTCACCACGGGGTATGTCTGCCAAGTTCATTTTTTTATTGTACCTAGGATCTAGGTGCAGTTTTTGCTGATCTTCAAGGCTAATTTCAGGGGGGCGAACATCGTACGACCGGCGCCAGATATGAACTTGCTCAGCCCCATATTTTTCAGCTGTTTCCGCTTTATTCAGGCCTGCCAAGTTACCATAATGACGCTCATTCAAGCGCCAGTGGTGAACGGTGGGAAGCCACATATAGTCCATCGCTTGTTGGACCTGCCACAAAGTTTCAATAGCCCTGCGCAGAACTGAGGTATAGGCCAAATCAAAACTAAAGCCGTTAGCAAGCAGTTTTTTACCTGCATCCCTTGCTTGCTCCTTACCAACAGGGGTTAAATCGACATCAACCCAACCTGTGAAGCGATTTTCGAGGTTCCATTTGGACTCCCCATGACGAATAAGTACTAACTGTTTCATAACATCATTCTATAATTGTGAAATGGAATTTATAACTAATACAAACAATCTTATCTTATTTGCGATGATGTTAGTCAGTGGGGCGATGCTCTTTGCGCCTGCCCTGCCCGGATTAATTCATGGCAATGCATCCTTAACCCCGGCTGCTGCAACTTTGCTGATTAACCGGAGTAAAGCTACAATTATAGATATTAGACCGTCAGCGGACTTCAAAACTGGGCATTTAGCGAGATCTAAAAATATCCCTGCTGAGCAGTTAACGACGGGTATAAGCCAGTTAGCACTTGATAAAACCGTGCCCATTATCTTAATCTGTGGCACTGGTAAGAGTTCCACAGCGATGATTAGTAAGGTGAAAAAATTAGGTCACGAGGATGTCGTGAGCCTTGAAGGGGGTATTGCGGCTTGGAATCTTGCCGGTTTACCCCTGGTTCGAAATGCTAGTTAATTTGCGGAGAAAATATGCCTACCGTAGTCATGTACAGTTCACAAGTTTGTCCTTATTGCAGAATGGCTGAAAAGCTTTTAGCAAGTAAAGGGGTTCATCAAATTGAAAAAATACTCATTGATTCTGACCCAAAACTACGGGATGAAATGATGTCTCGTACTGGTCGAAGAACAGTTCCTCAAATATATATTGACCAAACCCATGTAGGTGGTTTTGATGATTTAGCCGCTTTGGACAAGGCGGGTGCCTTGGACCCTTTGTTAGCAGGATAATTGCAAAAAAGTGGTTTTAAGCTGATTAAATTAGATTAACCAAGTCAGATTAACCAAGTCAGATTAACTAAGCAGATTAACTAAGCAAACTAACTAAGAAGATTAACAGCGAAAAGTATTTTTATTAAGATAGGAATTCCGATGTCGGAAGAGAATATAGAAGTTGCATCAGAAAATACCAATGCCCCATCTTTTCAAATTCAAAGGGTGTACTTAAAGGATATTTCACTCGAACAACCCAACGCGCCACAGGTTTTTTTAGTTCAGGGCGAGCCGAATGTCCAAATACAAATCGATATTCAGTTTGGACAATTGCAAGATGGGGTGTATGAAGTGATTGTTTTAGGGAATATTACGACTCGAGTGGAAGATAAAGTCCTATTTTTAATTGAGGCGCAACAAGCGGGTATCTTTGAGCTAAAGAATATCCCTGCCGAGCAACTAGAGCCTATGTTAGCAATTGCTTGCCCTAATGTTTTATACCCTTATTTAAGAGCCAACATCGCTGATTTAATTGGGCGTGGGGGTTTTCAGCCGATTCATCTTGCAGAAATTAATTTTCATCAGTTATACGAGCAACGTTTAAATGAGGTCGCGACCGCATCCAATGCTGATCAAACTTCTGGGATTATTCTCCCCAATTAAAACCACTTGAAGAGTCTGCCATGAACGTAACGATTCTTGGTGGAGGAGCATGGGGCAGCGCCATGGCAATTCATTTAGCAAAAAATCATAGCGATAGCCGTATTGAGTTTTGGGTAAGAGATGCTCAGCAAGCGCAGCAGATGCAATTAGACCGGGTGAATCAGCGCTATTTACCTGGCGTTCATTTCCCCAAGAATTTAGTTGTCTCATCGCAATGGGATGATATTTGGCTTGGGCAAGACCCTACCAAGCAGTTAATCGTTATAGCAACCCCTCTAGCTGGGCTTGAGCAGACCTGTCAGCACTTAATTCGATCCGGACCAAGTAGCCAACACTGGCTCTGGTTATGCAAAGGGATTGACCCGCAAACTGGCAAATTGCCTCATGAAATAATTGCTCAGTTACTCAATCAATCGGTTCACCCGAAGATCCAATACGGAGTCTTGTCCGGTCCGAGCTTTGCGATAGAAGTTGCTAAAGGCTTGCCTTGTGCGTTAACTGTTGCAAGTCATTTTCCGGATTTAATAATGAGGACGCAACAACTTTTACACCGGGGTTCGATGCGCATTTATGCCAGTGAAGACGTGGTTGGCGTTGAGCTTGGCGGAGCTGTAAAGAATATTTTAGCAATCGCCACAGGTATCGTAGACGGCCTTGGCTTAGGTTTAAATGCCAGAGCGGCAGTAATTACAAGGGGAATGGTGGAGATGAGCCGCCTTGGACAAGCAATGGGTGCTCAAGCTGAAACATTTTCAGGCCTGGCAGGCCTGGGTGATTTAATACTAACCGCTACCGGTGATTTGTCACGTAATCGACGAGTGGGTTTAGAGTTGGCTGTAGGAAAAAACTTACCAGAAGTATTGGAAAAATTAGGGCAAGTTGCTGAAGGGGTGCGTTGTGCTCAGGCAGTTTTAAATTTAGCGCGGCAATATGGCGTAGAAATGCCGATCGTAGCAGCTGTTTGTTCAGTATTATTTGAGCAAGTAGAACCAGCACAAGCCGTTGCAGCCCTATTAGCCCGCGATCCCAGGCCTGAAGCAGGCAGATAACTTTAAATCATTTTTAGATTTAGGCCTCAATCCAACTTTGATGCTTAAATCCCATTTTTAAAACCCTGTTGCCGCCAAGCTTCATAAACCACAATGGCTACAGTATTAGAAAGATTGAGGCTACGGCTGTTGGCCATCATGGGTAATCGCCAGTGATTGGGTGATGGGATTGCTTGTCGGACTGTCTGAGGCAAGCCATTTGTCTCAGAGCCGAAAATGAAATAGTCGCCTTCTGCAAATGGAGCATGAGCGAGTGATTGCGAAGATTTCGTGGTCAGAGCGTGCCATTGGTGCGGTTGAGCTTCATTAACAGCGACGAACTTGTCCCAATTTGGGTATGTCTGAAGGTTCGCAAATTCATGATAATCGAGTCCTGCGCGTTTTAATTTAGAGCTTTCAAGAGGAAAGCCTAAGGGCTCTATCAAATGCAAATTGCAGCCTGTATTGGCACATAAGCGAATAATATTCCCTGTATTAGGGGGGATCTCGGGGTGTACTAAAACAATATTGAACATTAATTGAACTCCTTCCGGGGGATTCTTACCATTACCCAATTACTGACCCATAGGGCACCTTTTGATTTTAGTATTTTTGCAAAATGATGCAGTAAATACTCTGACTCCATATGGCTAACAACCACGCCAATCCGAAGATGGGAAAGATTGAGATCTGCACGGATGAGGAATGGATTTTGTAACGGGTTACTCTGCTCCGGGCAATACGATTTATGTAAAGACACCCATTGACTGGCCATAGGGGTTTTGCAAAGGACGGACAATTTTCTAGTAATTTCTTGGGTGCTTGAAAACCCACGTTGATAGGTCAGTTGCGCAGCCTCTGGCAGGGGGATAAGGACATCGACAGGAGGAAAATGGGGGCGGGCAATTTTTTCCCAAGCAAACATTAACCCAGGGAGAAGGCGAAGGGCGCCATGCCGATCAATTTTTATGATAGCAGGCCAAAGGCGGCTATGATTAAATGCTAGACAATAGCTCGCATCAAACTCCCAACGACCAGTTCGGCAACTTTTACAGACCCAGTGATGGCTTGGGGTGGCACAGATCACACACCGAGGCGTTTTACACAGTGACACTAAAGAATGCAAACATACGGCGCAAATTGGATCTAATTGTCGAATAGAGCAGATAATACAACTCGTAGGTAGTAAATAGTCCAAAACCGAAGTTAATTTTTTGATGAATAACACCATATATCTTCTCAATTAGGATGAAGCAGGAAACCGTCAATAAATCCACTAGTTCATTCTGGAGATGGCTCAGCCAAGAGCTAACAATCAGAATGGAACAAAATTTACCTTTTATACGGGTACAACCAAAAGCGATTTGTTTGATTGGTGTGCAAAGCCAAAAAGGCGTTCACTTACTATATCAACGCTACCCTACAGCAAAATTTACGGTGGATACGCCTTATAGGAACGGTATTTTAAAAAAGGTTCTTGCATTTTTTCATATCTCGCGACCCCGGTTACGAATATTGTCCTTGCAAGGGATTGGGCTATTACCAGCAGCACCTTTTGATTTTTTATGGGTAAGTGCTTGGCAGGTTTTTTTTGCAAATCAGGTACAGCCCTTTTTAAAACAATTACAAGGATTGTTAAGAGAAGATGGTTTATTGATGATGAGTTATTTAGGGCCTGATACTGCTAAAGAATATCGTCAGATATTCCCTTCAGAGGTGTTTTTAGGGCTGGACATGCATGATATTGGGGATGCATTAGCAAAAACTGGCTTTGCAGATCCGGTCATGAATATGGAATATCTCACATTGACCTACGAAAATAGTCAATTACTTCAGAATGATTTGCAAGCGCTGCAAGTCATTCCTGAAAATTTAGATGCGGCGATGCAAAAAACCTTATACGACCAATTCGAGTGCTTAAAAGAACCCAGTGGATGGTCTCTAACCCTTGAGATTGTTTACGCTCATGCTTGGTTAGGGAGAAAAAGGGAGCCCAAGGTTACGACCATTCAAGCCAGCGAAATCACGCTAAAAAATAAAAAATAGTAAACACTTACATGTCTTTTTGCAAATGGGTATTGGCTTGAGCGTCAAAATATCATTTCAACACTATAATATGCATATAAATAGGAAAATCTTCAAATTAGTAGGAAGAATATGAAATTACAATACAGCGCACTTAAAAATTTATCTATTCCTCTACGAGGTTTATTCGGGAGTTTTTTAGGGTTATCCCTTAGCCCTTTTGCTTTAGCATATAACGATATGCCAGGAGGCCCGGCTGTTCGCCAGATAAACTTCCCAGCCCCGGTTACCAAAATCATGGAAGAGATTCATTGGCTGCATCACTTTATGTTGATTTTATGTGTGGTGATTTTTGTAGCGGTATTTGGAGTAATGTTTTATTCGATCTTAAAACATCGTAAGTCTCTTGGCCATAAATCGGCATCTTTTCACGAAAGCACTACGGTAGAAATTATTTGGACAATCGTGCCATTTTTAATTGTGATTGGTATGGCCTTACCGGCTACCAAGACGGTCGTTGCGATGAAAGACACAACCAATGCAGATTTAACGATTAAAGCTACTGGTTATCAATGGAAGTGGGGTTACGACTATATTAAAGGCGAAGGCGAAGGGATTTCTTTCTTATCTACTTTGTCCACTTCACGCGAGCAAATTAATAATCAAGTCGAAAAGAGTAATACTTATTTAATGGAAGTTGACAACGAAGTCGTGGTTCCGGTTAACAAAAAGATCAGGGTTATTTTGACGGCTAATGATGTGATTCATGCTTGGACAGTACAAGGTTTTGGCGTAAAGCAAGACGCGATACCAGGCTTTGTACGGGATACTTGGTTCAAAGCAGAAAAGATCGGTACTTATCGTGGTCAGTGCTCTGAACTATGCGGTAAAGAGCACGCCTTTATGCCGATTGTTGTTAAAGTGGTTTCGGATGCAGATTATGCAAGTTGGGTAGATAGTAAGAAAAAGGAAATGGCAGCGATGGCAGATGATCCATCGAAAGTCTACACACTGGAAGAATCCAAAGAGCGAGGCGCAAAAGTGTATGCTGCTAACTGTTCAGTATGCCATCAGCCAAATGGCCAGGGGGGCGGAGCGTTTCCGGCTTTAGCAGGATCAAAAGTTGTGAATGGTCCTAAGGAAGGGCAATACGCTATCTTACTAAATGGTAAAAACGCTATGCCAAAGTGGAATAGTCTGTCGGATACTGAATTGGCAGCCGTTATGACTTACACTAAAAACTCGTGGGGTAATAAATCAGGTGAGGTCATACAACCGAGTGACTTTGTAACAGCCAGAGCAGCAAAATAAATTTAGAAACTTTGATACAAAAATTGCATATTTAACTATTTGGAGTAGCAATGAGCACTACAACTACACACGATACAGTTCACGGTCACCATGATCACGCCCACGCGATGCCGCATGGCTGGCGCAGATGGTTGTTTGCAACCAATCATAAAGACATTGGCACGATGTACCTCATTTTCGCCCTGATGAATTTATTTGCTGGCGGCACGATGGCTTTACTTATTCGTTTAGAGCTGTTTGAGCCAGGTTTGCAATTTATTCGGCCAGAATTTTTTAATCAATTAACCACCATGCATGGTTTGGTAATGGTTTTTGGTGCCATTATGCCCGCCTTCGTGGGATTTGCTAATTTAATGATTCCATTGCAAATTGGTGCCGCAGATATGGCTTTTGCGCGGATGAATAATTTTAGTTTCTGGATTATGCCTGTAGCAGCCGCACTCCTATTTGGTTCGTTCCTAGCCCCAGGAGGTGCAACAGCCGCTGGTTGGACTCTATATGCACCTTTGTCTGTGCAAATGGGCCCTGGCATGGACATGACTATTTTTGCCATACATTTGATGGGTGCCTCTTCAATCATGGGGTCAATTAATATTATTGTGACGATTTTGAACATGCGCGCCCCTGGCATGTCTTTGATGAAAATGCCGATGTTTTGCTGGACTTGGTTGATTACTGCCTATTTATTAATAGCTGTAATGCCTGTTTTGGCTGGAGCTATTACGATGGTTCTAACAGATCGTCATTTTGGAACGAGCTTTTTTTCTGCCGCAGGTGGTGGAGATCCTGTGATGTATCAACACATTTTCTGGTTTTTTGGTCACCCGGAGGTTTACATCATGATCCTACCTGCTTTTGGGATCGTTAGTGAAGTAATACCAACCTTCGCTAGAAAAAGATTATTTGGTTATAGCTCGATGGTCTATGCCACAGCGTCGATTGCCATACTTTCATTTATTGTTTGGGCGCATCACATGTTTACGACTGGTATGCCAGTGACGGGCCAACTCTTTTTTATGTACGCCACGATGCTCATTGCTGTGCCGACTGGTGTAAAAGTATTTAACTGGATTGCTACTATGTGGCGTGGATCGATGACGTTTGAGACACCCATGCTATGGGCGATTGGTTTTATCTTTGTGTTCACACTCGGCGGATTTACTGGCTTGATTTGTGCAATGGCTCCAATCGATATTGGTATTCAAGATACCTATTATGTTGTTGCGCACTTTCATTACGTGCTAGTTGCTGGCTCACTATTTGCGATGTTCTCTGGTTTTTATTATTGGGCGCCAAAATGGACTGGTCATATGGTCAACGAAACTCGGGGGAAGATCCACTTTTGGGGTTCAATGATTTTCTTTAATATCACTTTTTTCCCAATGCATTTTTTAGGTTTGGCTGGAATGCCAAGAAGATATGCTGACTATCCAGTGCAATTTGCAGATTTCAATGCCATAGCCTCAATTGGTGCCTTAGGATTTGGTTTATCACAACTATACTTCTTATTGTTTGTTGTTTTACCAACCTACCGTTCGGGTCAAAAAGCGGAAGCCAAATCATGGGAAGGCGCACATGGCTTGGAGTGGACTGTGCCATCACCTGCTCCATTTCATACCTTTGAAACTCCGCCTTTGGTGAAGTAATTCATCGGATCATCATTACCATGGATCAACAAAATAAGATTCTATCTGCTAATAAGCGGATGGGATTTACTTTAGTAAGCATTGCGGTTGCTTTTTTTATTGCAATTATCTTAAAAAAAATCGTTTTTCCTGGGTAAGTAAGGGATGTTTTCAATAGCCACGCTTAACAGACAGATGCTTCTTAAGCTTTTAGTCGTGACTGTTTTTATGTTTTGTTTTGGCTATGCTCTAGTGCCTGCTTATAAAGCGATTTGTGAGTTGACAGGTATTAATGTGGTCACTAGTAAAAACGAATATGGTATTCGAGCCTTAGGGGCGACTAAGCCGGTTGAAAATAACACGCAAATAGACTATTCACGAACTGTGACTATTGAATTCGATTCAAATGCTCGTGGACCCTTTCGGTTTCGGCCGGTCAAAAACTTTATCGAAGTGCACCCTGGCGAGTTAAATCAAATTATCTATGAAGTCGTGAACGAGCAAAATCAAACGATTGTTGCCCAAGCAATTCCCAGTTACGCTCCGAAGATTGCGACGCAGCACTTTACAAAATTGGAATGCTTTTGTTTTCAACAGCAGTCGCTAGCGCCCAAAGAGTCTAGGGAGATGCCCGTCATGTTTGTGATCGACCCTAATCTTCCGAAGGACGTTAAAACGATTACGCTTTCGTATACTTTTTTTGAAATTCAGGGTGCACAACCTGTTGTACGTGGAGAAGTAAAGCCATCAAAAATCTAAGGAAAAACTTTTAAGTGAGTTTATTAAACTTGATTAGTAGTTTTTTTAAGTCCATGAGGGCGGTGCTTTGGGGCTTTTTAGGGGTAAGAAGGGGTGACGGGCATCAGGAAGATATGGCTTCTTTGTCTTTTGTTCATGTAATAATTGCTGCGGTTATCGGAGTAATTGGTTTTATGACAATATTGCTTTTAATCGTTCGGTCAGTATTGACTAGTTAGTAGTCATTGATTAATTTTGTTTCGTAGTTTATTTGTAGATATTTAAGGAGAGCAACATGTCTTCATCAACGCAACCATACTACTATGTGCCGGAGCCATCTCGGCACCCAGTTCGGGCTAGTATTGGCCTACTCGCATTTGGCTTTGGAATGTCCCAGTGGGTAAATGGTGTTGATTGGGGAGCGTACCTAACTGGCGCTGGCATCGTTTGGGTTTTATTTGTTTTATACCAATGGTTTGGTGAAGCAATTGCCGAGTCGGAGAGTGGCCGAAATGGGGTAAATGTAGACATTTCATACCGCTGGTCAATGAGCTGGTTTATTTTTTCTGAAATTATGTTTTTTGGGGCATTCTTTTCCGCCCTGTTTTACGCTAGAAGTATTGCCATGCCTTGGCTAGGAAGTATTGATCATCAATTAATCTGGCCTAATTTTGCTGCGAACTGGCCCAATGCCGGCCCGGGGGGCTTGGTAGAGTCTTTTCAAACGATGGGTCCGTGGCCTATTCCAACAATTAATACAGCAATCTTATTAACTTCAGGCTTAACGATTACTTGGGCGCATCATGCCCTCAGAGAAAATAATCGTAAACAGGCCATACAAGGTTTAGCACTCACGGTTGCCTTAGGTTTCTTATTTGTATGCTTTCAGGTGTATGAGTATGTGCATGCCTATAGTGAACTCAATCTCAAGTTAACATCTGGTATATACGGCTCAACATTTTTTATGTTGACAGGCTTTCACGGCTTCCATGTCACCTTAGGGGCGATTATGCTGACAGTGGTTCTAGTGCGTTTAATGAAGGGGCACTTTACTGCCGAAAATCACTTTGGCTTTGAGGGCGCAGCTTGGTATTGGCACTTTGTTGACGTAGTTTGGTTAGGTCTTTATTTGCTTATTTATTGGTTGTAGTTTAGAAAATCAAAAAAACCGCTGTAATTCACAGCGGTTTTTTTTGACCTTGCATTTCAACTCCCGACTCGGATTCCCGTGCTGTGAATATATCCAAGGGAATAAGCAACCCAGACCGTAATAAAGAGGAAAATAGACAGACCGATTCTTAAAAATAGAGATCGAACCATATTAGAACTGGAGCCTTTGTCACGCATCATAAAAAAGAGTGCTGACCCAAGGCTTATTAGGATACCAATAAAAACAATTGGGATTAAGATTTTCATGGATAAATTATCGCTGTTTTTTTAAAAGTATGAGTAATCCATTGATACATGATATTCGAACTAGACCGACAGCTTTTATAGCGATGGTATTACTGGTCGTTTTGGGAGTGCAGCTTGGCATGTGGCAGATTCGACGAGCTGACTATAAAAAGAGCGTAGCTCTAGAAATCCTTGCGAAAGGCCAAGAAAGGCCGATATTGGCTGGGATGGACTTGGTTGGAGTAGATGATATGTTCCGACCGATTCAAGCAAAAGGTGTTTGGCTTTCTGATCAAGCGATTTGGTTAGCTAACCGTCCACACCCGAAAGGGCGAGACCCAAAAACTGGCATTACAACAGGTTTGTTTTTGTTGATGCCACTGCAAATTAAAGATAGCCCACAGGAAATTGTTTGGGTGAATCGGGGGTGGGCGCCAAGAAATTTTATGGAACGTATGGAAGTACCTAAGGTAATTACTTCTCGTCAAGAGACGCTCGTAGAGGGCGTGGTATTTGCGCAGGAGGGTAAAACTTTTGAGTTTTCAAAAGAGACACCAAAAATACCTACTGATATGGCTTCAGACGGCAGAAAACTGCAAGAGAATATCGATTTAGCACAAGAGAAGCTAGAAAATCAGTGGGCGCAATTATCTTTTGTGATTCGACAAAATCAGGCAGGATTGGAGGATGGCTTGGACCGTCATTGGCCTGCTCCGACTCTCGGTGTTGAAAAGCATGAAGCTTATGCTGCGCAATGGTTTGGCTTGGCACTCATGACATTTTTCTTTTGGGGTTTTACGGGCCTGCGCAAGAGATTTCAATCATTGCGATAATAGAGATTTACCGATTAGCTAAATTTTATGCAAAACGATATACCGCTCATACCTGCTAATGCAAGTCAAGAGCAGATTAATGCACGCACGCAACGTGGCCGGTGGCAAATGTTTTTAGTGTTGCTTGTTTGTGCGGCACCGGTTATTGCCTCCTATGTGACGTTTTATCTCATTAAACCAACAGGGGGTCAGACAAATTATGGGCAATTAGTTTATCCAGTTCAAGAGGCCCCCGAGGTGCTTTTAAAACCCGAGTTTTATGGTAAATGGACTTTATTGATGGCTAGGCCTGCCGCAAATTGTGAGCAGGAGGAAAAGGATTGTGCCCAGTTACTCTATTTGATGAGGCAGATTAGGACGTCGCTTGGCAAGGAAAAAGGTCGCTTGCAGATCATTTGGTTAAATTTAGATAGCGCGGTGGTTAGCCAAAAATTATTAGAGGCCTATGATCCTGAAGTTGCAGGCGTGCGCATTATTGTGCTCCCAAGTGGTAAAGAGGAAAGGGCTCGTGTTGAAGAATGGTTAAATTTAGACAATGCGAAAAATGCAATTCAATTGATTGATCCTCAGGGTAATAGGATGATGCGTTTTGTTACAGAAAATAATGAGCTTGACTTTAAAAAAATGCGTAAAGATATTGAAAAACTATTGAAGTGGAATCCCACTGGTAAGTATCGTCAGTAAGACGCGAGCTCTAAAATGTCCTTACAGTTAATAATTCAACTCGCAATTATCGCTTTAATCGTCGGTACGATACCGCTTACGTATGCCATGGTCAAAGGAAGTGCCAAAGAATATCACCGATTTGTATGGCTAGTATTATTTTGCACGTTTGATTTAATCTTGTTTGGTGCTTTTACGCGTTTAACAGACTCCGGGCTTGGTTGTCCCGATTGGCCGGGATGTTATGGTCAGTCGAACCCGCTATTAGCTCTGCAGGAGATACAGTTAGCACAAGCAGAAATGCCATTTGGGCCGGTGACACTTACGAAGGCGTGGATCGAAATGCTACACCGCTATTTTGCGAGTGGAGTCGGATTTTTAATTATCGTACTTGTCGTGGTGGCATGGCTGAAACGGGTAACGCTGGGCCTTCAGACTTTTTATGGTGCGATGGTTCTATTGATATTAGTTTGCCTACAGGGTGCTTTTGGCGCATGGACAGTGACCTTGAAGTTACAACCCTTGATTGTAAGTATGCACTTATTACTGGCAATGATTTTAGTCATTGGCTTAACGTGCTTGGGGGAGTTTAGTCATTCAGCTAATCAACAAAATCGTGCTTTCAGAAAATCTCCAAGCTACTCTCTAGCATGGCCAGTCATTTTATTAGTAGTCAGTTTGTGGCAAATATTTTTAGGAGCTTGGGTAAGCACGAACTACGCTGTGCTTGCTTGCAATGGTTTTCCTTTATGTAATGGTGAGTTGATACCATCCCAAATGGATTTTGAGCATGGCTTTACTTGGTGGCGAGAGCTTGGAAAGACAGCTTCTGGTGAATATCTTTCAGTTCATGCCCTAACGGCTATTCATTGGGTTCATCGTTTAGGCGCCTTAGTGATTTTACTAACAGTCATTATTTTTTTGGTGATGACAAAAGCAGAAATATCGAAGGGTGATTTTTTATGGCAAAGCAGATTAACGTTTTGGCGTAAAGCTTTAATGGGCGTTATTTTCTTACAAATTGGCACAGGTTTATCGAATGTAGTATTAAATTGGCCGATGATTGCCGCTTTAGCGCATACTGGTGGCGCTGCATTATTAGTAATTTGTGCGACGCAACTCATTTTATTGGCGCTACCAAAACCGATTGATCCATGACCCTAAGTTTAAATAAAGAATTACCTAAATGGCGTCAATTTTATATTTTGACAAAGCCCAGGGTTACACAACTTGCGGTATTTTGTGCCGTGATAGGCATGTTTTTAGCTACGCCTGGTATGGTGCCATGGCGCATTTTGTTGGGGGGCTCATTAGGAATTACCTTATTAGCAAGTGCGGCTTTTGCGGTCAATTGCCTGATTGAACAAAAAGTAGACGCCAAGATGAAGAGAACGGCTTGGAGGCCCTCTGCCACGGGTGAGCTCTCAGTCAAGTCGATTCTTATTTTTTCTGCCATCTTGGGAGCATCTGGGATGTTGCTGCTATGGTATTTTGCTAACCCGCTAACGATGTGGTTAACTTTTTTCACTTTTGTTGGTTATGCCGTGGTTTACACCTGGTTTTTAAAACCAGCCACTTCACAAAATATTGTGATTGGTGGATTATCTGGTGCGATGCCACCCGCATTAGGTTGGGCAGCCGTTGCTGATCAAGTTCCGCCGGAAGCTTGGTTATTAGTTTTAATTATTTTCGTTTGGACGCCGCCACATTTTTGGGCATTAGCGCTTTACCGACGAGAAGACTATGAGAAATCTGGATTACCCATGTTACCGAATACCCATGGCGAAAAGTACACCCTATTACATATTGTGTTGTACACCATAATCATGTTGGCAGCATCTTTATTACCTTATGTGTATGGTATGAGTGGGCTGTTATATCTGTTAACCGCCTTAATCCTTGGGCTCATATTTTTATATTACACAATTCGGCTTTACTACCAATATTCGGATTACCTAGCTAAAAAAACATTTCGGTACTCCATTTGGTATTTATCTCTTTTATTTGCAGTACTCTTGATTGATCATTATGTCTAGTGGAACAATTTCTTGGCTTCTTCGGCAAAGTCTTATCGTACTTTTGCTAAGTCTAATCGGTTGTTCGCAGCAGTACAAATTTAATCATGTTGACATAACGGGGTCGAGTTCCTTTTCGCCGAAATTTGAGTTAGCTGATCATCACGGAAAACTCAGAAAGCTAGAAGACTTTAATGGCAAGGTAGTACTTGTTTTTTTTGGATTTACGCAATGTCCGGATGTTTGCCCATCGACCATGATCGATTTTAAAAAAACACTAGAAGATTTAGGCTCTAAGGCAGATCAGGTACAAGTACTATTTATTACATTAGACCCAGAGCGGGATAGCCAAGAAATTTTATCGGCATATGTCCCTGGCTTTGATCCGCGATTTCTAGGCTTGCGCCCATCGAACAAAGAGGAGCTCGATCAGATCATCAAATCGTATCGAATTTTTTATCAAAAGGTTCCTAATGCGGATAAAACCAGTTATACGATCGACCATACGGCGGCTAGCTTTGTGATCGATCCAAAGGGTCAACTACGTTTATATGTCAAACATGGTCAAAGTACGGATCTACTGGTGAAGGATATTCAGCAACTCTTAAAGTAGATGAGGAGAAGTGTAATCATGGCCTAAAGCTAGGCTACGCGTTTTTTAAAAACTTCTTTAAGAGCTAACGAGCAAAGTACGCATTTTTTTAAGCGCCGCCACTTCAATTTGTCGAACACGCTCAGCTGAGATATTGAATTTCGCGGCAAGTTCATGGAGGGTCATTGCCTCTTCGCCAGATTGATTGGCTAACCAGCGAGATTGGATGATCAATTTACTACGCTCGTCTAGTTGCTCGATGGCTTTGTTCAGGCCATGCAACTCGAGGTCAAAAGTCTCTTGCTTCATAAGGACTTGAGTTGGTTCAAGACGCGAATCAGCCATCCAAGCACCTTGAGCGATGTGCTGATCATCATCTTGATCCGGCTCAAGTTGAACGTCTTGCCCACCAAGACGAATTTCCATTTCTCGAACATCGGAGGCCTTCACATCAAGGGCTTTGGCAAGCGCATCAATTTCCAAAGGCGACATTGCTTGGATGTTTGGTTTATTGCTACGAAGATTAAAGAATAGCTTACGCTGAGGTTTGGTAGTTGCAACCCGCACTAAACGCCAATTTTTTAAAATGAATTCGTGAATCTCGGCTTTAATCCAATACATTGCATAAGAAACTAACCGAGTACCTTGGCTCAGATCAAAGCGCTTAACGGCTTTCATGAGACCAATATTACCTTCCTGAATGAGATCAGCGTGTGGTAGTCCATAGCCAAGATATTGCCTAGAAACGGAGACGACCAAACGCAGATGGCTCATAATAAGGCGCCTAGCGGCTTCAAGATCGTTGTCTTTGGCAAGTCGTTGGGCTAGCGATATTTCCTCGGAAGCGGTCAACATGGGCATTTGGTTTACCGCGGAGATATAGGACTCCAAGCTGCCCATTCCACCTCTTGGCAAAGAGGGCATTTGCGGAAGTAAACTTAAAGACCCAGAGGTGCTTTGGTGATCTGAAGTTAAAGAGAGTGCAATCGTCATAATTTCTTATTTTAGCACTCATTGGAGCGGAGTGCTAAAAATAACTTAGCACGTTATTTTTGACTTATGTAATTGATTTTATTCGATAATTAAATTAAGTTTTACAAGACTTAGTCAGCAAGCAGTTCATGAGCAAATTGTGCAGCTTGAAAAGCCTGGATTTGCTCTAAGCCCTCTCCGACCCCAATCCCTAAAATGAAGGGCCGGTTCGATTGCTCTAAAAACGCTTGTGCAATCGCACAAAGTACCCCACCTTTGGCGGTACCATCCATTTTGGTAATAATCAGACCAGTTAGGGTGATTGCTTCATGGAAAGCCTTTACTTGCGCCAGCGCATTTTGACCAGTGTTGCCATCAAGAACTAGAATGGTATGATGTGGCGCACTTGGGATAAGCTTTTGGATCACTCGTGAAACCTTTTTAAGTTCCTCCATAAGGTGGGCCTGAGTTGCTAGTCGACCAGCCGTATCAATAATTAAGACATCAACCTGCCTAGCAATGGCTGCTCCTATGGCATCATGGGCAACTGTGGCTGCGTCTCCAGTAGACTGGCTAATTACATCTACCGCATTTTTTTCACCCCACTCGAAAAGCTGTTGTCTAGCAGCAGCACGAAAGGTATCGCCAGCTGCTAGCAAGACTTTTTTTCCTTGATTTTGAAGGGCAAAACAGAGTTTACCGATAGAAGTGGTTTTACCTGCCCCATTTACCCCAACAATTAACCACACTTCCGGTGTGTGCACTGAAGTATGTGAAATTAGTGGATTCCTATTAAACTCTAGAGGTAGTAGAAGATTAGTCAGTAAGTTTTCAAGATTTTGTTTCAGGTCTTGAGCATTTTTAATTTGATTTTTTTTGGCAAGTGTACGTAAGGATTTAATCAGCTTTTCCGTCGCGTGGATACCGACATCAGCTAGTAATAGGGACTCTTCAAGGGAATCAAATAAAGCCTCATCGACTTGTGTGCGATTAAATAAGGCAGAGAGTGTTTTACGAATTCCGAACATAGATCTCATTTTAAAACGAATATTCATAAAGGTATTTATAAACGATGTTTCTAAAACAATTTAATCAACTCGGTACCATTTTTAAGCAAGGTAAAAATGTTCTTATATTGTTTATAGGCGTTGGTATTTCAAGCCAAGCATTTGCTCAAAAAACTGCGGATATTATGCATGAAAAGATTTTAGATAATGGTTTAAAAGTAATTGTTAAAGAAGACCATCGATCACCGACGGTGGCACATATGATCTGGTACAAAACGGGTGCTATTGACGAAAATTATGGTGTGACTGGCGTAGCCCACGTATTGGAGCATATGATGTTTAAGGGGACAAAAAATATTGCTTCTGGGGAGTTTTCGAAAAAAATTGCCGCCTTGGGTGGCCGTGAAAATGCTTTTACATCGAGTGATTACACCGCCTACTTTCAGCAAATAGAAAAATCACACTTACCTGAAATGATGCGCTTAGAGGCGGACCGAATGCATCTACTCAATTTTACGGAAGCAGAATTTCTAAAAGAAATCAAGGTTGTGATGGAAGAGCGAAGACTTCGCACAGAAGACAAGGCTACGGGTCTTTTATATGAACAGTTTTTAGCGACGGCATTTAACTCTGCGCCAAACCGACATCCTGTTGTTGGTTGGATGTCTGATTTAAAAAACATGACGTATCAAGATGCTAAAGACTGGTATGACCGCTGGTATACGCCGAGTAATGCAGTTTTAGTCGTTGTAGGAGATGTCAATCCACAGGAGGTATTTAGCCTAGCGCAAAAAACTTATGGTCAAGTTCCAAATAAGACATTGCCACTCAGAAAAGTTCAATCAGAACCAGAGCAAAGAGGTATGCGGCGATTTATTGTCAAAGCCCCTGCTGAGAATGTAGTTGTGTTTATGGGTTGGAAAGTGCCTAAAATAATCAACGGGGATTTAGGTCCAATCGAGCCTTTTGCTTTATCTGTTTTATCAGGGATATTAGATGGTAATCAAAATACGCGTCTTAATCGCATTTTAGTAAAACAAAAACGGATAAGTTCTGGTGTGGGCGCATCTTATGATGCCGACGCAAGGGGAGAACAGCTCTTTTTTATTTCAGGGACTTTATTAGCAGGAAAAAAGCCGGAGTTATTTGAGTCAGAAGTAAAGAAAATTATTAGCGATATTGCTAAAAATGGCGTTCAAGCTGCTGAGCTTGAACGGGTTAAAATCGCTGTAACAGCCTCTCAAGTCTATAAACGGGATTCAGTTTTTGGGCAAGCCATGGAAATTGGCTCTAGCGAAATGAGTGGACTTTCTTGGAAGAAAATTGATCAAGTGAGTGAGAAAATATTAGATGTGACTGCAGAACAAGTTCAGGAAGTGGCAAGCAAATACTTCCAGGATGCACAACTAACTATTGGTATATTAGATCCGCAGCAGATGTCTAAGAAAAATCCTCTTGGAAGTCAGCCTCCATTCGTTGTTAAGCATTAATCAGAGATCAGGAATATGAATTCAAAGAACTTAGCACCCATGAACTTAGTTCATCTCAAATTAGTATGTGTACTTTTGGGTTTATTTTTTGTGCAGTTAGCCTCGGCAGCCTTGCCAATCCAAAAAATTCCATTATCTTCAGGTGCGCAATTGTATTTTGTTGAGACCAGGGGGATTCCGATGGTCAATATTGGTATCGACTTTCCCGGCGGAAGTGTGCATGATGCGAAGGGCAAGATCGGCGTTAGTGATTTTACGGCAGATTTAATGAACAAGGGGTCTAGGATTAAGGGCTCTTTGCAAGACGAAGCCAAAATTGTTGATCGGATATCTGATTTAGGGGCAGCGGTTTCATTTCAATCGGGAAGTGAACTAACGACAGTTCGCATAAAAACCTTAAGTAAGACTGAAGTCTTAAACCAGGTTGTAGAGCAGGTCAGTGACATGCTAGCTTTTCCTTTATTTGACGGAAAAATTTTAGCTAGAGAAAAAACTTTGGAAATGAGTGCTCTTAAGGATAGCGAAACCAAGCCAGAGACAATCCTTGCAAAGCAGTTTAAGAAAATGATTTATCGGGACCATCCTTTGGCGAATATGTCTACAACAGAGTCCATTTTGAAAATCAGTAGAGAGGATTTACGACAATTTCATCAAAAGTTTTATCGCCCGGGTAATATGAAAATTTTGATTGTTGGCGATGTTAGCCAAGAAAAAGCGATTGCTATCGCAAATCGTTTAGTTGCTAATTTGCCCAAGGGAACCATCAACTTACCAGAGTTGCCCAAACTGGAGCCACTAGCTCTGGCTAGTTCAAGCCAGCGGGAGATTCGTATTGCTAATCCTGCTCAGCAAGCGCATATCCAAATGGGGATTACGGCTATTCCTAGAAATAGCCCAGATTATTTTCCGTTACTCGTTGGTAATTACGTACTTGGTGGCGGCGGATTTGTTTCCCGTTTAATGAATGAGGTTCGTGAGAAAAGGGGCTTGGCCTATAGCGTTTATAGTTACTTAAATCCAGGCAAGAGTTCGGGACTTTTCTCTGCGGCTATGCAAACTAAAAAAGACCAAGCTGAAGAGTCTGTGCAATTACTTCGCAAGACGATTCAGGAGTATGCAGAAAATGGCCCAACACCAGAAGAGTTAGTAGCTGCAAAGAGTAATTTAATCAATGGCTTTCCACTAAGGATCGATAGTAATAGTAAGTTATTAGATAATATTTCATCGATTGCTTGGCATGACTTACCGCTCAATACCCTTGATGAATGGACGAATCAAGTGAATCAAGTAACGCAGCGCGATATTCAAATAGCGCTTAAAAAATACTTAGATATGGATCGCATGGTAACCGTTGTTGTTGGGGGTAAATGAAGAAGTTCCCTCCCCCTAAAAAAGTTCGAATTATTGGTGGATTTTGGAGAAGTCGATTAGTTCCCGTAATAGAAGAGGTGGGTCTGCGACCTAGCACTGACCGTGTTCGGGAAACACTTTTTAATTGGTTGGGGTCTAGTTTACAGGGATCTAGATGCTTAGACTTATTTGCGGGTACTGGAATTTTAGGATTAGAGGCCTGCTCCCGAGGGGCTTTGCACGTAACTTTTGTTGAGTCCAATCCAAAGATTTTTTTGAATTTAGAGAAAACGATTGCAACTTTGCAACCTCTCCCACCTAATTGCTCGGTTGATTTAAAGAAAATAGATGCTCTCAAATGGCTTCGTATGCAGTCTCAAATCGATTATGATGTGCTCTTTCTTGATCCCCCATTTGAATCTCCAAGTCTACTATCGGATGCATTAAAGACTTTAGGGGAGTTTCATAAAAAGACTCTCAGGACAATAATGTATGTAGAATCCCCTGTAAGGCTAGAAAATGCAGCTATTTTGAACGATTTGCAGGGTTGGAGTATTGAGCGGCAGTTAATTGCTGGAGCAGTGAAGGCGTCATTATTAAAACAATAAGTAGAAGAGTAACGTATTATTTTTAAGGAGTAAGCATGTCAATTGCCGTATATCCTGGGACTTTTGATCCTTTTACCCGTGGTCATGAGGACTTAGTCCGAAGAGCTTCGTCGATTTTTGGAGAGCTTGTTGTAGGTATTGCTGATAGTAAAAATAAAAAGCCTATATTTACATTAGAGGAGCGCATACAAATTGCTAAAGAAGTCCTTGGGCATTATCCGAATGTTCGTATTGAGGGTTTTGGAGGTTTATTAAAAGATTTTGTCAGAAAAAATAATGCTCGGGTGATTGTTCGAGGACTCCGCGCTGTTTCAGATTTTGAGTATGAGTTCCAAATGGCTGGTATGAATCGTTATTTGGTGCCAGAAGTAGAAACGCTCTTTTTAACGCCGTCTGACCAGTATCAATTTATTTCTGGATCGATTGTGAGAGAGATTTCATCGCTCGGCGGAGACGTTAGTAAATTTGTATTTCCTTCGGTTGAGGCATGGCTTAAGCAGAAATTAAATCCAGGGAATTAATTCTTATGGCTTTGATGATTACGGATGAATGCATTAATTGCGATGTGTGTGAGCCAGAATGTCCAAACGATGCAATTAGTATGGGTAAAGAAATTTACGAAATCAACCCCAACAAATGTACAGAATGCGTTGGGCACTACGATAAGCCACAATGCCAGATTGTTTGTCCTATTGCATGTATTCCGACTGATCCAGCTTACATGGAGTCTGCGGCTCAGTTAATGCAGAAGTATCATGACTTACAAAATAAAAAATTATTAACCGGTAGCAAGTAGTAACTCACACAATTTAAACTGATGCCTGGTGTAAGGTTTTCATGGCGCTAGCAGGATCAGTAGAGAGCAATTCTGAAAAAACAAGACGCGTTTTTTCGATTGATTGGTTAATTCGATCAAGATCTAGTTTGGGTGGGCGTTTTAAAACATAACTTGCCACTTCCTGATGGGGTTGACCGGGTTCAACTAATTGGCGAGGGTGACCAATGCCCAGCCGAATCCTCCAGAAGTCAAGGGTCCCGAGGTGTTGTTGGATACTTTTTAAGCCATTATGACCCCCAGTTCCTCCAGCCCATTTCAGACGAACCGTACCGGGCGCCAAATCTAATTCATCGTGTATAACTAAAATATTTGCGCTAGGGATTTGATGAAAACGACAAATAGCTCCTACAGCCTCACCACATAGATTCATATAGGTAGTTGGTTTTAAACACCAGACATCGTGATTCTGATATTTGCCATGAGCTAGATGTCCTTTGAATTTGGAGTCAAGTGAGAAATTCATATGCAGACTATCGGCAAATTGATCGCAAAGCCAAAACCCAGCATTATGGCGATCATTTTCATGCTCTTTGCCGGGATTGCCTAAGCCAATAATGAGTTGAATCATGGAGTTACTTATATGCGAAAACTTAACGCTGTTAAAGTCAGCGCTATTAAAGTCAGCGCTGACAGAGTTAAAAGACCTTAGTTAGACCTTTTGGATTTATTTTAAGGATAAACATGATTGATTGTAGATTGTAATTTCCATATATAGCAACCCTTGGCTAGTATCTTTTCAATCCAAGCTGAAGTAAGTTGAGTGCACTCTGTGATACGCTTGATTAAGCCTTTGCGAGTAGGCAGGAAAAAACCCGCCTTGGCGGGTTTTGAAGTAGCTTGCTGCGTTGCATTGAAAGCTTAGATATTACTCTTCTTTATCTTTCACTTTAATCGCAGTAGGAGCCGCAGGGGCTTCAGGGGCGCCAGATGATAACGGCTCAGCTGACACAGATGGTACTCTTGCCACAGCAACAACTGGGTTGTCTTGCTCAACGTGCAAGCTTAATACCACGCCCTTAGGTAAAACAAGATCTTTTGCATGAATTGAATGACCAACCTCTATTTTACTTAAGTCGACTTCAATAAATTCAGGCAAATCGGCTGGCAAGCAGGAGATCTCTAAATCATTAAAGACATGATTTACCACGCCACCACCGAGTTTAACGGCTGGTGATATTTCATCGCCCTTAAAGTGCAGGGGAACACGAACATGAATTTTTTGTTTGGCATCAACTCGTTGGAAGTCAACATGCAAGACAAGTGGTTTAAAAGGATGCATTTGATAATCGCGCAATAAGGCTTGCTGCACATTACCGCCAACCTCAATTTCAAGAATCGAAGCATGAAAAGCTTCTTTTTTGAGGGCATGAAAAAGGGCATTGTGATCGAGTTCCACTGCTTGCGGTAATTCTGTTCCACCGTAGATGATGCCGGGTGTTTTTCCAGAGTTGCGCAGGCGGCGGCTCGCACCAGTGCCCTGTACGCTACGTTCGAAGGCTACAACTTTCATGATTTACTCCTAAATAATTAAAATGCACTTATTCCTTGAACAAGTGTCCACTTTCCGTTCGCGACCAAACGGAAAAGTCCTCTATTATATCCTTAAAGCTTCTGTTTTGGCTAGTCGTTATCAGAAAACATAGAAATGACCGAGTCACCTTTGCTAATACGCAGCAATGTCTCTCCAAGTAGTGGAGCAATGGAGAGAACGCGTATTTTCGGATTGTATTTTGCCGCGTCTTTGAGGGGAATCGTATCTGTTACAACCACTTGATCGAGCTCAGATTCGGAGATACGGCTAATGGCATCGCCTGAGAAGACGGGATGGGTACAGTAGGCCATAACGCTCTTGGCGCCACGCTCTTTGAGCACTTGGGCGGCTTTGCAAAGGGTTCCGCCGGTATCGATCATGTCATCCATAACAACGCACCGGCGATTTTCGACATCGCCAATGACATTCATGACTTCCGAAAGATTTGCTTTTGGCCGCCGTTTATCAATAATGGCTAAATCGCAGCCGAGTTGTTTAGCTAAAGCTCTAGCTCGCACGACTCCGCCGATATCGGGGGAGACAACTAATAAGTCACCGGTATTTTTATTTTGGAGATCAGCTAGAAGGACGGGTGAGGCATAAATATTATCCACCGGGATGTCAAAGAATCCTTGAATTTGATCAGCGTGCAAGTCCATGGTTAGAACACGGCTTATGCCGCTAACCGATTGCAACATATTGGCAACAATTCGGGCAGAAATGGCTACCCGAGCAGAGCGGGGCCGACGATCTTGCCGCGCATAGCCGAAGTAAGGGATCACTGCGGTAATGGTGCCCGCTGATGCGCGTTTAAGAGCATCAATCATGATCATCAGTTCCATTAAATAATCATTGGTGGGAGCACATGTCGGTTGTAAAACAACGACGTGTTTGCTTCGGACATTTTCTTGAATTTCAACTTGGATTTCCCCATCAGAGAACTTGCCGACCATGGCTTTACCAAGTTCAATGCCCATATAGTCGGTGACGGCTTTGGCTAAAACAGGATTGGCGTTCCCGGTAAAGAGGACCATTGATTCACTCATATTGACTCCAGGAGAGTTGGAAAAGGGTGTGGGTAAGCATACACACAATGCGGCACAGGGAATCGGCAACAAAAGCTGGAAAATATTGGGGACATTTTCATAGAATGTCAGCTAGGAATTGGCAGAGGAGGAAGGACTCGAACCTTCGGATGCCGGAATCAAAATCCGGTGCCTTAACCAACTTGGCGACTCCCCTCTTGTTAATTAATGGTAGAAATTAAATTATAAGCCGAGTGTCTAGGTAGACTTCTAACTTTGTATCCCTGCCATCTTTTTGGAAGATTTAGCATGCAATTCGTTAAACGTTCATGGCTGTCATTACTGTTAGGAATTTCACAAAATACGGAGCTTCCAGAGCCTGACATCGTAACCTGAGTATCCGGAAAATAATTTTCTAGCCACTCGATTGCAGTCTGCACTTCCAAAAAATTTCTAACAACAACATCTTGTAAATCATTTTTAAAAAGATTCGCTTCTGGAAATTTCTCTTTAAAGTCAATTATTGTAATCGCTGAGTGATTTCTCGTCAAATATGGGTCGGAAAAAATAGTTTGGGTAGAGATAGCAACGCCAGGGTAAATAATTAGATAATTTTTTGGAGTCAGTTCCATCACTTGGATTTTATCGCCCACACCTTCTACGAAAGCATTATGTCCCTGGATAAAAAAGGGTACATCCGCACCTAACTGCAATCCTAAATGCATCAGAGTTGCTGTTGATAGGTCTAATTCCCAAAGGCGATTAAGGCCAAGAAGAGTACTCGCCGCATCTGAAGAGCCACCGCCTAGGCCTGCGCCAATCGGAATATTTTTGATGAGATCAATATTGGCACCCAGAAGAGTCTTCGAGAAAGTTTGAAGTAGCTTGGCTGCACGAACAACTAGATCAGACTCCGGGGAAATATTGGGAAGAGGGTTTTGGCGAATAATGTCACTATCTTCTCGCCTACTGAGAATAACTTCATCAGACAAGTCGATTAATTGAAAGACGCTTTGAAGCAGGTGGTATCCGTCGCTTCTTTGGCCCACAACATGTAAAAATAAATTAATTTTTGCTGGAGCGGAGATGGATAGATTAGTCATTCAATAAATCAAAAACTAAACGAATATCAATATCTTGTCCGTCAGTTGAGCGGTTCATATTCAGGCGTTGCAAGGCATTTTTTTCGGTCCAGGTAAAACTAAGCTGCCAGCCATCTTGCATAATTTCGCTGACTTGGCCTAAGGGGTTTCTTTTAATTGTCCCAGGTGAGCCAGCACGCGTAAATCCAGCTAACCAAGAGGATAGTCCTCGAGCAGGGATTGGAAGGCCAAGGGCATCAAAAACTAATTGGTCAGCATCAACGGCGGTAATAACCTTGCCATTTTGTTCTAAGGTTGCAACACTTGGACGAACTTGAATTTTTGCAATTGAGGTACCAAATGGACCCCTAATTTCCAGCTCATCGTTTAATTGTTCATGGGTCAAGGTGAAGGCACCTGAGCCACCATTTTGATTAGAGGCGCCATTAATTTTGACTGCAAAGCGTCCATCCCATTTCTTTTTTTGAGTTTGGATTTTCGGCTCTTGTAAGGTCCATTCGGGATAAAGCCTTTTTAAGGTATTTTTTAAAACTGGGTGATTCGCATTAAGAGACTCGGCTTTTTTCCAAATAGCTTTTGCCTCTTCTTGTTTGCCAGTAACCCAAAAAACCTCCCCTAAATGCGCTCCGACTTCGGCTTCGGGAAGTTTATTAAAACTCTTTTCTAAATATTCAATCGCTAGATCAAATCGACCAAGCCGAAAGTGGATCCATCCAACGCTATCTAAAATGTACGCATCATCTGGAGAGATTTGATGGGCTTTTTCAATCAGTTGTAAAGCTTCATCAAGTCGAATATTTCGATCCGCAAACGAATAGCCCAGGGCGTTTAATACACTTGCGTCGTCAGGCTTATTTCTTAATAGCCCACGTAATACAGATTCCATCGTTTTATAGTTACCAGATTTTTCTTGGCCTAGCGCATATAAAAAAAGTAGATTAGGGTTTTTTGTCAGCGGTTTTAGGCTATCAATGATTGTCGAAAAAGCCAGAAGTGCTTCATCTTGATTGGGGGCTTTAGAGACGATGTTTTGGAGCTGTAATAAAAAAGCATCTTGCTTATCGGGGTATTGTTTTTCCAGAAAGGCAATGGTTAATTCGACTGATTCACGCCACTTATTATTGATCATTAGTAAGGTAATGAGCACTTCTTTTGAAGACGAATCGGTGCTTGATGATAAATCATCCCACAGTTTTGCTGCCTCTAAAGCAAATTGGGGGGATTGTGCGGACAATGCCAACTCCATCGCACGCTGGGCTACTCGGGGATCTTTACTCGTCCGCGCAAGGCCTAAAAGAGTTTGATACGCTGGCCCGATTTCACCGCGCTGGATCGCGATTTCTGAACTGAGGAATAAATAAATTTGTTCAGCGCGTTGTTGAGCGTTTTTGTCTTCAGCCAGATCTTCTTCAGCCGGTTGCGCATAGGTAATTATTGGCATATTTGAAAGAATGCCAAGGCCTATGCTAATGAAGCAAAAAAAGAATACTTTTCTAAAATGCGCTAAATTGTGTATTAACATACTCCCATTTTATATAAATATCTTAAAACAAGCTTAATATGCCAGAATTGCCAGAAGTTGAAGTCACCAAGTTAGGCATTGAGCCCTATGTGGTTGGCCAAGCAGTAAGTCATCTAATTATTTACGATGGCCGTTTACGCTGGCCTGTTCCGAGTCATTTAAAAACAACCTTACAAGGTCAACTATGCCAAGCAATTGATCGTCGCGGCAAATATTTATTGTTTCAGTTTGGGCACGGCATACTCATTATTCATTTGGGGATGACCGGTGTTTTGAGAATACAACATCGCCATGAGGTGCCAAAGAAACACGATCGAGTCGAAATCGTTTTTGATGAATTTGCGCTGCGCTTGCACGACCCACGAAAGTTTGGAGCTATTTGGTGGCATCCGCGAAGTCAAGGGCCGGTAGAGCAGTTACCTATGCTTGCTCGGCTTGGACTTGAGCCATTAGAGCCATCCTTTGCAGGTCAACTAGGCGGTAAGCATCTGCATCAGGTGTCACGTGGAAGAACAATTGCGATTAAGCAATTTTTGCTAGCTGGGCATGCTGTTGTGGGTGTGGGCAATATTTACTGTTCAGAGAGTTTATTTGAAGCAAGGATTAATCCCAAGACAGCAGCAGGTAAGATTTCTGAGGGGCGATATATGATTTTGGCAGAGTCCATTCGAAAGATATTACAGCGTGCCATTGCGGCTGGAGGAAGTAGCTTAAAAGATTTCGTTAATAGTCATGGAGAGCCTGGGCATTTTATGATGCAAACCAAGGCTTATGATCGTGCCAACTTACCTTGTACTATATGCCAGCGGCCTATCAAGCAAATTAAGCAAACGGGGCGGTCGACGTTTTACTGCGCAACATGTCAGAAATAAAGTCGTTTGCAAAAACATTAATTATCTGGCAAGGTCAAGCGGGACGAACAGGATTGCCTTGGCAAGGGCAAAAGGATCCATATCGAGTTTGGTTATCAGAAATCATGTTGCAACAAACACAGGTACAAACTGTTTGTGAGCGATACCGAATATTCTTAGAGCGATATCCCCATTTAGCATCTCTGGCTCAAGCCTCAGAAGAAGATGTGATGGCGCTGTGGGCAGGTCTTGGTTATTACACAAGGGCAAGAAATTTATTGCGATGTGCCCAGCAAATTCAACAAAAATATGGCGGAGAATTTCCCCAGGACGCGCTGACCCTAGCCACGCTTCCTGGTATTGGAAAATCAACCGCCGCAGCTATAGCAGCGTTTTGTTTTTTAGAGAGAACAAGTATTTTAGATGCCAATGTAAAACGCTTATTCGCGCGCTTATACGGGATTAGTGAACCACTCAATTTGACTAAAACCAATCAACAACTATGGGGTATTGCGCAGCGCGCCCTACCCGCGTCTAAGACTGATATGCCTCAATATACCCAAGGACTGATGGATTTTGGGGCAACGGTTTGTAAGCCGTCTAAGCCCCGCTGTTTAGAACCAAGTCAGATAAGTCATTGTATATTTCAAACACATTGTCGGGCTTATCGTCAGGGTCAAGTAGATGTGATTCCTTATAAGGTAAAAAAGTTACAGTCACCCATTGTCTTAAGTGAAATGCTTTTGTGTATCGCTCAGGGTAAGGTACTTTTAGAAAAAAGGCTCTCATCAGGTATTTGGGGCGGGTTGTGGTCTTTACCTGAAACGAGTTGGCAACGCGTGGATCAATTCAAAGAAGGCCAGCGAGCAAAGTCCTCTTTTGAGGATTTTCAGCACATATTGCCAAATCAACTAGAGACAGTCTTTAAGCAGGGGCAACTCTTTGCCCCCAGAAAACACCTCTTTACGCATAGAACCCTATACTTTAGCGTACGGGTTCTGCAATTAAAAAAATTACTCCCAAAACTGCCGACTCAGTATGTCTGGCAACCAATTTCTGGTATCGACCAACTAGGCTTACCAACGCCTGTTAAGCAATTACTAATAGATTTAGTGATTTAATGGGGCGACTTATTATGTGCGGCAGATAAATCCCGGTGGCGATAGAGGCAATTGATATTTTTAAAAAGATCAGTCTGATTTTTTGAGCAGGATAAAAATAGATGATTAACCATCGCCACTGAACGATGTTGGCCCCCGGTACAACCAACACCAACCGTTAAATAACTCCGACCACTTTTTTGATATTTGGGAAGCCAATTATGAATAAAGAGCAGAATATCTTGCCGGAGTTTTTCAAAATCAGGTTGAAGATTTAAAAAGTCCACCACTTCTTGGTCATTACCACTGAGATGCCGAAGGGCGTCTTCATAATAGGGGTTAGGAATACAACGAAGATCAAAGACTAGATCAGCATCCTGCGGTAGACCACTCTTAAAACCAAATGATTCTAATAAAAGAGTTAATCCTGGCTGGGTATTTTCGGTTAGGTCTAGAATCCACTGTCGTAGGGCGCTTGATAAAGCGTTGCTTGTATCAATTTGAAGAGCATTTTCGCTTAAGCTACTTAACATTTGACGCTCTAAATCAATGGCATCAATCAGAGATTTTTGTGAATGGTCTAGGTTCTTAGCGGACAGAGGGTGCCTTCTGCGTGTTTCTGAAAAGCGCTTGAGTAAAGCCTCATTGGTTGCATTTAAAAAGATCAATTGAACGGACCGATGTTTTTTTAACTTGGCAATGATAGTTGGTATTTCTTGGATAGACAGCCCACGCCTGGCATCAATTGCAACCGCGATATGTTCACTACCAGAGGTTTGTAATGTTTCTACGAGATTTTCTAATAAGCTAACAGGTAGATTATCAACACAATCATAACCAGCATCCTCCAAAGCACGCAAAGCAACTGATTTGCCCGAGCCTGAGATACCAGTAATGATGAAAATACTCATAATTAGCCTCTTAGTAAGGTTTATCCATTTGCATGACTTCGCGCTGTCTCGTTATAAAGTCATCCAGCGTATTGATGCCACGCAGCTGTAAGATCGTATTTCTGACTGCTGCTTCGACTAAAACAGCCAAGTTACGACCTTCGGCTACTTGTATTTTGACAGTTCGAATGGGCAAGCCTAAAACTTCGATATGTTGCGAGTCGATTGGTAGGCGCTCAAATTCTTCAGAATTTCTACGAATTAGTTGAACGATCAGTCGGAGCTTTAGTTTTCTGCGAACTGCTGTTTCGCCAAAAATTGTACGAATATCTAATAAGCCAAGACCCCGAACTTCTAGCAGGTCACGCAAAATTTTGGGGCACCGTCCCTCAATATAGTCAGGACCTAAACGAGAAAAATCTACTGCATCATCTGCTACTAGACCATGACCACGCGAAATGAGTTCAAGCCCAAGCTCACTTTTACCAAGTCCTGATTCACCAGTTAAAAGCACACCAAGCCCTAAAATATCCATAAAGACGCCGTGCATGGTAATTTTGGGGGCACCGATCTTCGTTAAATAGAGTCTTAAGTGATCGATTACTTCCGCTGCCGGGGCTGGTGTAACGAATAGTGGGGTTGATGATCGTTGGCAGTGCAACTTGAGTTCATCATTTGGTTCTTGGCCATCAGCAATAATGAAACATGGCGGATTCATACTCATTAGGTCGATCAATTGGTGCCGAAGCTGGGCTTTTTGCAAGCGGTTTAAATAAGTGATTTCGGCTTCGCCACAAATCTGCAAACGGCTGGGATGGATTAAATTGAGGTGCCCAACCAAATCTGAGGACGAGGAGGCTAGTTTGACTACTTCAACATCAAAACACCGATCTGCACCTTCTTCGCCGGTCACCCAATGTAGTTTTAGCTCTTCAAAATTTTGATCAAAAATATGTTGTGCACTAACGCCATCAAGTGACAATTGTTGCGTCATTTATTAATTCGCCTGACCGACCATTACTGTTCGTAAAGCAACAGTTGTATTCGCTTCACGTAATTGCACTCTTTTTAACTTATCAGCTAGGATTTGAGCAATTTCTGAAAGAAGATCTAAATGTTTTTGTGTCGCTAATTCAGGCACCAGTAAAAAGATCACAATATCAACTGCTATTTGATCCGAAGTTTTAAAGTCTATACCTTTTAACAAACGATAAAAACTAATGATGGGCTCTTTTAACCCTTTTAGACGACCGTGGGGGATAGCAACACCAACACCAAGGCCTGTTGATCCCAGTTTTTCACGATCTTGCAAACACTCGGTAATACTTTTTATATGTAATTGTGGGTTTTGGGATGAGAAATGAGAACTCGCCAAATGAAATAATTCATCAATATCAATGACCGCAACGTCAAGGTAAATTTGATTGGTCGGTAATAACAAGGCGAGTTCATTCATGAGCCTATTATAGGTTCAACCCAGCAAAATTGTCTAACTTGTGTTTTGGATGTAAAGGCAGGTGGTGATTCTTAGTCCTTTCTTTCAGTTTCAGAATCTGTTTATCCAATTTTTGGACAGCAGCATCAATTGCCAAGTAGAGATCTTGATGATGGGCTTGCGAAAATAAATCTTTACCTAGGATATGAATACTCAGTTCAGCTGTTTGCCGGTGTTCTTTTTCTTGTGTTTTATCAACCAGCAGGGAGACATTGATTTGAATAATTTCATGAAAATGCTTTTTAATTAGTTCTAACTTGTCGTTTAAATGTGCTTTGATGGCGGCAGTTACTTCTAAATGGTGGCCGTGAATAATAATTTTCATACACTCTCCCAAAAGCGTTAAGGTGAAGAAAAATCAGAAATATCTAGCAAGAAAGCCTGATTTTCCAAGATAACTACACTTCTAGAGTAGCAGTCATTTTCTAAAAAGCCAAGGGCTAGGAATAAAAAAGAGTATTTTTTTACATTCTAAAATTTTCGCCAAGATAAACCCTACGGACACTATCATTTTCGATAATTTCGCTTGGCAAACCTTGGGCAAGTACGGTACCATCATTGATGATGTATGCATGATCACAAATCCCGAGGGTTTCGCGAACATTATGATCTGTGATCAACACCCCGATATTACGTTCAGTTAAAAATCGAATAATTCGTTGAATTTCACCAACTGCGATGGGATCTACGCCAGCGAAAGGCTCATCGAGTAGGATAAATTTGGGGTTAGTTGCTAACGCCCGAGCGATTTCGACTCGCCGCCGTTCTCCGCCAGAAAGCGATAGAGCTGGATTGTTACGCAGATGAGAAATTTGTAATTCATCTAATAACTCATTGAGACGCGCATGAATAGCGCTGCGTGTCAGGCGCTGACCACTACTGGTGATTTGGAGTTCTAGAACAGCTTTGATGTTCTCGGAGACAGAAAGCTTTCTAAAAATAGAAGCTTCTTGGGGTAAATACGATAAACCCATTTTGGAACGTTCGTGAATCGGTAAGCCACTAATCAGTTGCTTATCTAAGGTAATACGGCCTTTGTCTGCTGGTATGAGACCTACAATCATATAAAAAGAAGTTGTTTTACCCGCTCCATTTGGGCCCAAAAGGCCAACAATCTCGCCAGTTTTTACTTCCAGTGCCACGTCTTTGACAACCATGCGTTTGCCGTAGGTCTTTTGCAGACCTGTTGCGATTAAAGAGGATGGATTGGAGGATTGCACGAGGTGAATGTTTTAGGGGGTATTTTTTAATTCGAGGGACACTTGGGTTTTGGAGCCCATCACAGATTTCACAGGTTTTGGAGGGATTGGTGGGGTTACTCCCAAAGACTCTTTTTTGCTCAAGGGATTTTCAGACGGAACTTTTGAGAGCGACAAGGCGACATATTTTTCAGTATAGAGATCATACTCAATTTTTTCGGCAACGAGTTTATCTTTCCAAGTACTTAAATTTTTTCGAAGAGTATATGCTTGGCCAGAAATTAACAGCATGTCTGTTTTTGCCTCATAGATAATTAACTCGCCCTCACCATAGATAAATTCAATTTTAGGACCATCTAATTGCTGTGTAAATTGCGCAAGTTCCTTGGAGTTTCCAATCACGGAAATCTTTTGATATCCCTCCGGATCAACCACGATAACTGCTTTATCCCCTTGGACTAGCATACTACCCTTAGTGATTTTGACATTACCCGTCAAGATATACTCTTGGGAGACATCATTAAAGTCGGCCGCATCAGAGGATAGTTTCGTTGCTTGTTCTTTATCAGACTTCAGAGCAAGACTTGGATGGCTGATGAATAAGCAATTAGTTGCTAGCACTAGTACTAGAAAGTATTTTTTAAATAAAACCATTACCGCAAGGAGTTCCGATTCGTATCACTAGCAGCAATTGAGCCTTTAACATCGCCGCGCATCGATATAGACTGATCTATATTGTTATAAACCGCTCCTTGACTGGCTGTCATGACGGATTCACCGCGCTCTATAAGGACTGGTAAATGCGTAATGAGACGGTCTTCATTCACAAAAACTTTTAAATAGTTAGAGCTTAGTAGGAGTGATGGATCAATAACTGCCCCAGTTGTACCTAATTGTTGGGGTCGGGAAACCTCGGCTTGATCGAATAATTCCACGATATCTAGATCGCCATTAATCTGGCCAGTTTTTGCTTGAATCGTCAGGGGTGGAGATTTCGAATTAAATAAGCGTAGCCGAGGAACCTTGACATCGATGGACGCATCGTCAGCATAGTGCTTAAACTCTTTGCCTAATAGCCGATATTTCGTAGAGCCGTCTAAATTTAGAACCGTGAGTTTCGCGTTGATAAAAATATAGTCTGGCTCATGCTTTTTTTTGGCGGGTGCCAGCAAGGCTTCATCTTGCGTATTTTTCTGTAAAAACCAAAATGAGACAAGGGTCAGCGCTGCCATGATAAAAATAGGTACTAAGCGAATACCTAGAGTGACTATCAAGTCACGAGCACTCAATAGTGCAGCGGACAATCTCATTGGCAGGACTCAAGAAGCAGTTTGTTGTAGCAATCTTGTGCTCGTAAGATCAAGTCACAGACCTCTCTAACCGCTCCTTGACCACCGTTGCGGGTACAGATGTAATGTGCAATCTTTTTCACTTCGTCATGCGCTTGCGCTGGACAGGCTGCTAAACCAACTTGTTTCAGTACGCCCAAATCAGGCCAATCATCCCCTATTGCTGCACATTGCTTGGGAGTTAATTGTAAGTCTTGAAGAAGTGTGTGTAAAACTAGGGTCTTTTTTTCAACGCCTAAAAAGATATGCTCTAAACCCAAACTTTGGGCGCGCTTTTGAACCATCTCAGATTTTCTACCTGAGATGATTGCACATTTGAGCCCAATACTTTGGAGCATTTTTAAACCGTGCCCATCTAGACTATCAAATACCTTGACATGTTCCAGACCATCTGCACTAATGAATAAGGATCCATCAGTCAGGACTCCATCAACATCGAGGATGAGCAGTTTAATCTGTTGAGCTTTTTCTATTGCCTGTGGAAATCGTTCAAGAGAATTTGTTTGAAAAGTATTGGCCAACTGGATACCTTAAATAATTTTGGAGGCGAGAAGATCATGCATACTAAGAACACCTTCTAATTTACCATGCACATCGACCACTAGTAGATGATTGATCCGAAAACGTTCCATGATTTCGACAGCTTGAGCTGCCAGGATGTCTTTGGAGATATTTCGTGGATGATGGGTCATGACATCCTGGAGATGAACCCCTTCTAGTGATAGGGATTTTTCGAGCATACGGCGCAGGTCACCATCTGTAAAAATTCCTTGGACTTGTTCTTGATCATCAATAATTACAGTCATGCCAAGGCGTTTTTTAGAGATCTCAAAAAGAGCTTCTTTTATATTTGCATTGACATGGGTCATGGGGATATCGGTCCCACTTCTCATGACGTCTTTGACATGGGTGAGTAGTCTACGACCTAGGCTACCCCCAGGATGAGAGCGGGCGAAGTCATCAGCCCGAAAGTCACGCGCGTCTAAAAGAACAATTGCTAGGGCGTCTCCTAGAGCTAGCGTAGCGGTTGTACTAGCAGTTGGAGCAAGGTTGAAGGGGCAGGCTTCTTTTTCAATACCCACATCTAAGTGCACATCGGCGAGTTTGGCTAGGGTGGAGGATGAATTACCTGTCATCGCAATTAATTTGGCTCCCATCCGTTTGATTTGGGGAACGATGGTGAGCAGTTCTACAGTTTCACCAGAATAGGACAGTGCCAGAAAGATATCAGTTTGTTGAATCATTCCTAAGTCGCCATGACTTGCTTCAGCTGGATGCACAAAAAATGCGGGCGTACCTGTTGAAGCGAAAGTGGCGGCAATTTTATTGGCGATGTGCCCAGATTTACCCATACCGGAAACCACTACGCGGCCGGCACATGGAAGAATGAGTTCAATGGCAGATAAAAATGCTTGTCCGTGAATTTCTTGATCTAGACGAAGTCGCAGTTGATCAATACCAGTACTTTCAATTTGTAGGGTATTTTTCGCTAAATCCAAAAATTTTTCATTTTGTTTTACTATCATAGTAACCAGTATATGCCCTCTATCTTGCAAATCACTTTGACTTTACTTGCCTCTGCTCTAGGTGGAGTTTTGCTATCGAGAATTTTAAACTTACCACCCATATTAGGTTATTTAGTTGTTGGTCTATTGATTGGTCCAAATGCAGCTAATTTAGCACCAGACAGCGATACAGTAAAGAATTTAGCTGAATTTGGCGTAGTCTTTTTGATGTTCTCAATTGGCTTGGAGTTTAATCTAGCCAAACTCAAGTCGATGCGCCAGATCGTCTTTCGGTTTGGCGCTAGTCAAGTATTTTTAACGATGTTACTAACTATTCCAGCCGGGTACTTATTGCGGTTTTTAATACCCTTACCAATGCCCTGGCACGTTCTTTTTGCTTTAGGTGGAGCAGTTGCGATGTCATCAACAGCGATTGTTATTAAGGCGTTATCTGAGAGAGGCGAATTAGATACTGAGCATGGCAAAAATGTCATTGGCGTATTACTATTCCAGGATTTAGTGGTTATTCTCTTATTAATTTTGATACCTTCGCTGGGAAAAAATCCGGGTGATATTGCTTTGGCACTCACTTTAGCAAGTATTAAAGTCACGGTTGCACTCACTTTAATTTTCATTGTTGGTCAAAAGCTATTTAGCTCCTGGTTTCGGGTGGTAGCTAATTTTCGATCACAAGAATTGTTCATGCTCAATGTCTTGCTAGTTTCGATTGGCATGGCTGGCCTGACGGAACATTTTGGATTGTCTATGGCCTTAGGGGCTTTTATGGCCGGGATGCTGATTGCTGAGACGCCCTACCGCCATCAGGTGGAGCAAAGTATTGAGTCATTTAGAGACATTTTATTAGGGCTCTTCTTTATTACGGTTGGTATGTTGGTAGATTTTCAGGTGGTTTTGCGAGATTTCCATTTAGTATTATTTTTATTCTTTGGCGCGCTCGCCTTGAAGTTCGTGATTATTACTAGCTTAGCAAAGCGCTTTGGTTCTTCAACCGGAGTGGCTTTGCGAACGGGCTTGTGTTTAACTCAGGCTGGCGAGTTTGGTTTTGTCTTGATTAATCAATTAGACAGTCTCGATTGGATCGATCCCGATTTGTCACAAGCGGTGATGGCCGCAATGCTTTTATCCATGTTAGTTGCCCCAATTCTAATTCAATATAGCGATCGGATTGTTTTAAGGTTTTCTCGCAACGAATGGTTGACCCAGTCTGTTCAACTAACCAAGATAGTGACGCAGACCATACAGCATGATCAACACGTTATTATTTGTGGTTTTGGTATTACCGGACAGCACGTGGCCAACTTACTCGAGCAAGAGGGTATCCACTACGTTGCCTTAGATGCAGATCCTGACCGTGTGCAAGAGGCCAGTGATGCAGGTAAATCAGTCGTTTATGGCGCCTACGGAGTAAAAGGGCTCATTGCTGCAGGCATTGCAAGAGCGAAGGTTGTTGTCATCGCATTTAATCATATTGAAGAGTCAGCGCACTTAATTAGGCAGATTGAGGAGCTACACCCTGGTATTGCAATTATTGTTCGGGCGAGTGATGACAGTGATATGGAGTTATTACAAAAAGCTGGGGCAACACAGGTGATCCCTGAAAAAATAGAAGGGGGGCTGATGTTAGCGGCGCATACTTTAAGCGTTCTTGGAGTTCCAATTCGCAGGGTGATGCGACGCATTACCGAGGCGCGTGAAAATCGGTATGGTAAGCTCAAAGGACACTTTCCTAGCGCTGAAGAAGATGACGGCGATAGCCCAGAGTCTATTCGATTACATACAATTCGACTGGGACCAAATATGCGCGGCATTCATCAGACCTTATCATTTATCGAACAAACTGGGGCTGTTGTGCAGAGTTTGAGGCGCAAAGAAAATAAAATGGCGGCGACTTTTAAGCAGATTATTTTAGAGCCCAATTTAGTCATACTGGAAGACGATATCTTAGTTCTTCTAGGTAATATAGCTTCACTTGAGGCCGCCGAAAAACTAATCACCAAGCCGATCAAAACCCTATAAAAGAGGTTTGAGATATTTACCGGTAAAACTATCTTTTGATTTAACTACTGTTTCTGGGCTACCCTGAGCAATTATGAAACCACCTCCAAAACCACCTTCTGGACCCATATCGATCAGCCAATCGGCTGTTTTAAGTACATCCAGATTGTGTTCAATAATCAAGATCGTATTACCTTGTTTTCGTAAAGAATGAATTACTTCCAGAAGTAACTGGATATCTTGAAAATGAAGTCCAGTAGTTGGTTCATCCAAAATATACAGCGTGCGCCCTGTATCTCGTTTGGATAGCTCAAGAGATAGTTTGACGCGTTGCGCCTCCCCCCCTGAAAGCGTTGTAGCGCTTTGGCCTAGTTTGACATAGCCCAGCCCAACATCTAAAAGTGTTTTGAGTTTGCGGCGAACAATGGGTACTGCTTCAAAGAATTCATGTGCGATTTCGATCGTCATCGACAGAATTTCATGAATATTTTTACCCTTATAGCGAATATCCAGTGTTTCACGGTTATAGCGTTTGCCGTGACAGACATCGCAGGGCACATAGACATCAGGTAGGAAATGCATTTCAACTTTAATCATCCCATCACCTTCGCAGGTATCGCAACGCCCACCTTTGACATTAAAGGAGAATCGACCTGTTTCGTAACCCCGCTCACGAGCCGCGGGTACGCCCGCAAATAATTCTCGAATGGGCGTAAAAAGGCCAGTATAGGTAGCTGGATTTGAGCGGGGCGTTCGACCAATTGGCGACTGATCTACACTAATAATTTTATCGAAGTGCTCTAAACCGTCGATCGATTCATAAGGTGCCGGTTCGGCTGATGAGCCATATAAATGCTGAGCTACAACATGATGTAGGGTGTCATTAATGAGAGTCGATTTACCTGAGCCTGAAACACCACTAATACAAGTTAAAAGACCAACTGGAATTTTGGCAGTGACATTCTTGAGGTTATTTCCTGTGGCGCCTTTGATGGTAATCCAACGACCATCTGGTTTAAGACGGTTTAGTGGCACGGCAATTTTCTTTTTGCCGGATAAGTATTCACCGGTTAAGGAATTAGAATTATTTTCAATTTCAGTAGGCGTACCCTGCGCTACAATTTGCCCACCATGCACACCAGCACCTGGACCGATATCAATCACATAGTTAGAGGCACGAATCATTTCCTCATCGTGTTCTACTACTAGGACAGAATTACCCAAATCGCGTAGATGAACCAGCGTTTTAATCAGCCGATCGTTATCGCGTTGATGAAGACCAATGGAGGGCTCATCTAAAACATACATCACTCCAGTCAGACCAGAGCCTATTTGTGATGCTAGCCGAATCCTTTGAGACTCACCTCCTGATAAAGTATCTGCACTTCGGTCTAGGGATAAATAGCCAAGGCCAACATCATTGAGAAATTTTAAGCGGGCGGAAATTTCTTTAACGATTTTGTCGGCAATTTCTCGTTTAATACCTTTGAGTTCAAGATCACAAAAGTATTCATAAGCGGCTTTTAGGGGAAGATTACTTACTTCGAAAATTGCGCGACTAAAAGAGCCCTCACCGACTTTGACATGACGGGCTTCTTTACGAAGTCGGCTGCCTTGACAGTCAGGGCAAAGTTTAACATTTTGATAACGCGCCAGTTCCTCGCGGATGGCCATCGAGTCTGTTTCTCGATACCGTCTTTCGAAGTTAGAAATAATTCCTTCAAAGGTGTGCGGTTTGATTACTGGCAGACCTTTTTCATTGAGGTATTCAAAAGGAATTTTGGTTGCGCCGGAGCCGAACAGAATCAGATCTTGCGCTTTTTGTGGAAGACTTTCAAAGGGTTTTTCGATATCAAATTTTGCAAATTTTGCAATATTTTGTAGCATCCGAAAATAAAATTGATTACGCCGATCCCAGCCTTTGATTGCCCCGGAAGCAAGAGATAATTCACTATGAGCAACTATGCGTTTTGGGTCGAAGAAGGAAATATGACCAAGGCCATCACAACTTGGGCAGGCTCCCATTGGATTATTGAACGAGAAGAGTCGTGGCTCTAACTCTTGCAAGGCAAAGGAGCAGATTGGACAGGCAAACTTATTAGAGAATAAGGCTTCGTTACCAGAATCCATATCGACGGCGAGGGCTCGTCCATCCGCTAATCGAAGGGCTGTTTCTAGGGATTCTGCTAACCGTTGTTTTATATCTGCTTTGACTTTAATTCGATCAACGACGACTTCGATAGAGTGTTTTTCATTTTTCTTTAGGGTGGGTAAATCTTCCACTTCAAAGACTTTTGCTTTGGCCGTATGGGTAGTGCCGCCTCCCGAACGAATTCGAAAGCGCACAAAACCTTGAGATTGCAAATCCTCAAAAAAATCGACAAACTCACCTTTGCGATTGCTAACAACAGGAGCCAAAATGAGTAATTTAGTATCTTCAGGCAAACCCAAAATATGGTCGACCATTTGGGCAACACTTTGTGCTTCGAGGGGCAGGCCATGCTCTGGGCAATGGGGTGTACCTGCTCGCGCAAAGAGGAGACGTAAATAATCATGAATCTCTGTCACTGTTCCGACGGTCGATCGTGGATTATGGCTCGTGGCTTTTTGTTCAATAGAAATAGCTGGCGAAAGACCCTCAATGGAATCAACATCAGGCTTGTCCATGAGTTGTAAGAATTGTCTGGCATAAGCTGAGAGGGACTCGACATAACGTCTTTGACCCTCTGCATAAAGGGTATCAAATGCCAGTGAGCTTTTACCTGATCCAGACAGTCCCGTGATCACCACAAGTTGATTACGGGGAATATCGAGATTGATATTTTTGAGGTTGTGGGTGCGTGCACCCCTAATTTTTATAGTTTCGTTCATAATTATCGACTTAACCCATTAATATAGCCCTTTCTTATGAATCCTTCAGAACTTCGTGCATCTTTAGCCTTATCGAGCATTTTTGCCTTGCGCATGTTAGGCCTATTTCTGATTTTGCCAATTTTTAGTTTGCACGCCCAAGGCTTGCCTGACGGGGATAACGCCACTTTAGTGGGTTTAACAATGGGTATTTATGGGATGGTACAGGCCTTTTTTCACATTCCCTTAGGATTACTTTCAGATCGCTATGGTCGGCGAGTGATTGTGGCATTTGGCTTGTCACTTTTCATTATTGGGGCACTAATTGCCGCCTCCCATGATGATTTATGGTGGATTATGTTTGGCAGGGCCATTCAGGGGGCCGGGGCCATTTCAGCAGCGATCTCAGCTTGGGTTGCTGACTTGACTCGCGAAGAGGTAAGAACTCGGGCCATGGCGCTTATTGGCGGTAGTATTGCGATCAGTTTTGCTTTATCCGTAGTAATTGCTACGCCCCTTTACCATGCCTTAGGTATGCCAGGTATTTTTTGGATGATGGCCATATTAGGATGTATTTCACTGTGGGTAGCCTTGCAATTGGTACCAACAGCAAGCGCGCCTGTGTTGAGCGCCCCCAACGGTGTTCGTGGTCATCTAAATCAACTAAAGAAGGTATTTCAAAATCCTGAACTAGTCCGTTTGAATATTGGCGTATTGATTTTGCACACTTCCCAAGTCGCATTATTTTTAGTGATTCCTAGGCTTTTAGATGAAGTAGGCTTGCCGATAGCAGATCATTGGCTCGTTTATTTATCAGTTTTAGTGGCATCCTTGATCATTATGATGCCAATGATGATGCAAGCAGAGCGGAAGAATCGCTTAGCTTTACTGGTGAAAGTTTCTATAGCATTGATGTGCTGCGCTCAAGTATATTTTGCTGTAGTCTTAATCGGACAATGGAGTAGTGTTTTGAGTCTCTGCGTAGGACTTTTAATCTTTTTTATTGGTTTTAATTTATTAGAAGCTCTACAACCATCATTAGTATCAAGATATGCTGGAGAAAATCGTGGTGCAGGGCTTGGTATTTACAATACAACTATGTCAATCGGGCTGTTTTTGGGGGGTATTTTGGGTGGTTGGTTATACGGCAGTTGGGGGCCTAACTCGATCTTTTATGTAGACATTGGCTTATTAATTGGGTGGCTTATAATTGCACTTGGAATGACAGAGCTCCCCAAAAAAACTAACTCCTTAAAAATATAAGGGTTATGGGGTTTGGATCTTTGATTGCAAAAGTACGTTCATTAAAATATGTGTGTAGCTGAATGTTCAGCGCATACTCATAGGGGAGATTAGCATGGCATCTGTAAACAAAGTAATTATCGTTGGTAACATTGGGCGCGATCCGGAAACGCGTTATTTACCGAGTGGCGACGCTCTGACTAATATTTCTGTTGCAACGTCTGATAAGTACAAAGACAAGGCAACTGGTGAGATGAAAGAGAGTACGGAGTGGCACCGGATTACATTTTTTGGCAAATTAGCTGAAATCGCCGGTCAGTACTTAAAAAAGGGTTCACAGGTATATGTCGAAGGGCGTTTAAGAACTCGCAAATGGACTGACCAGGCGGGCGTTGAAAAATATACGACAGAAATTGTCGCTGATTCGATGCAAATGTTGGGTTCACGCATGGGGGAAAACAATGCTGGTTCATCGAATATGAACTCTACCAATAAAGAGCGCAGCGAAAGTCATGCTGCACCGAGCTCTAGTTTGGGTGCTATGGACGACGATATTCCTTTTTAACGATTGATAATTCGTTGTTCCAAAAGGTCGATAAAAAGGGGCCAAAAAAAGCAGCATCTTCAGCAGTAAAAATAAACGAGTAGTCTCCCTCAAAGGGGGGCGCCACAAGAAGTTGCTGAAGAAGTTGCAGAATTGAATCTATCTAATCCATTACGGACTGGTTTGAATGAAATCTCATGAATCAACTCCAAATGGATTTTGCTAAAGAACCTCAACTGGTGCACCGCGCCATGAAGAGCATTGCGCGCTAAACTTCTTGTTCAGTTCAAGTCGGTAACAGGAAAAAGATTCATTTATAGATTTACAATCAATAGGTTATACTAAAAATTAGAAAAAACGTTGGGACAGCACCGCACTGTCCCAATTACAAATAGGGAGCAATGATGAAAATAAACGGTGTCTTTCTAGTGGCCCAGTGTTTGTTGAGCTTTTTATTGGTAAATGTAGCGCAGGCTCAAACCAAGGAAACTTTCCCCAATAAACCGTTAAAAATTATTGTGACTTATCCGGCCGGAGGGCCAACCGACGCAGTTGCAAGAATTCTAGCACCACGCTTATCTATTCGTTTTGGTCAGACTGTCATTGTCGAAAATAAAAGTGGAGCAGCCGGCAATATTGGAACTTTAGAGGTTGTTCGTTCAAATCCGGATGGCTATACCGTTGGCTTGATTGCGCCGACTTTATCTGTCAATCCAAGTCTTTACAGCAAGATGAGCTTTGATACATTTAAAGATTTGGTAGGGATTACTCAGCATGTCGGTTTGCAATATGCCCTCATTACGAATAAAAACTTTCCGGCCAAAAATGCTGCTGAATTTGTCGCATTAGCAAAGTCCTCAGCCAAGCCACTCAGTTATGGAACTTGGGGGATTGGTTCGCATGCGCATTTAGCAGGCGCTTTATTGGCACAAAAATTAGGTGTAGAAATGTTACATGTTCCCTACAAGGGGGCTGCGCCTGCGATGCAGGACTTAATTGGGGGCCAGTTTGACTTTATGTTTGACTCAGTAGCATCGTCTATTCCTCAGATTAAAGGGGGTAATGTCAAGGTACTTGCGCTTTCGGGAACTTATCCAATTACTAGTTTACCCAGTGTGCCCTCTTTAGGTCAGACAGTACAAGGATTTGATGTGATTGGTTGGCAGGGCATTGTGGCGCCAGCCAAAACACCGCCGGCAATCATTGACAGGTGGTATAGCGAGTTGGCCGCGGTTTTAAGGGAGCCTGAAATCGAGTCTAAGTTAAATGAGATTGGGCTAACGGTAGTCGCTAGTAAGCCACAGGAATTTAACCAATTTATCGTTTCTGAATTTAAAAAATACGAGGCAATTATTAAGGCTGCTGGAATCGTTGGGGAATAGGAAGTTATTGTCTTGGGAGTCGATGATTCTCTGGCCAAGGGCCGCTGCTGTTCGTCCGAAAGGGGTTAATATCAACCCCTCCGCGCCTTGTATAGCGGGCATAAACAGTTAATTTACTCGGCCGACATTGCGCCGTTATTTCACAAAATATTTTTTCAACGCAATGCTCATGGAATTCTTGGTGATGTCTAAAAGAGATGAGGTAACGCAATAACCCCTCTTGGGCAATTTGTGGTCCAGCATAGTCAATGAAAATCGTTGCCCAGTCCGGCTGACCAGTTACCGGACAATTCGAACGCAGTAGATTGGAAAAAAGGACCTCTGCAACTGGGGCAGATTGAAAATCAGCGCTCAACCAAAGAAGGTTGGGAGTATCGCTGGGATTAATTTCTAAGTCGAGTCGGTCTAGGCAAGTTCCCACTGGTTGGGTTAACCGGATATGTCGCCAATCATCTGGACTCATTAATTGAACTTGCACGGGCGCTTGAGCAACCGAACTTAAATCTTTTGTTATGAGGGCTTGAACTTCGGCAATAGAGCCAACTTGTAAATAGTTAAGACTATTGAGATAGAGTTTGAGGGATTTCGATTCAAAAATTGCGGGGGAGTTTGCGGGTACTTGGATTTTGGCAATAGCTAATTCAGGCTTGGCGCGCTTACCCAGCCAACTAACTTCATACGCATTCCAAATATCAACACCCATAAAGAGGGGTTGCTGGAGACTAAAGCCAAGTAGTTGCGACCGATTCGTTGATCGTAGAATTGGAAAGAGTGATTCTGGACTATAACTCGTGGGGTTATCAGAAACTTTTCCAAGCGGAGCAAAAAGTAAGTTTGCGTTTGAGGGCGACCCATTTTCAGACATTTAGAGCCCTTTGGGGTTGTTAGATATTCCAAACATTACTTGTCCAGTAGGCGCCACTTCGGAGGCTTTCATACAGTGACCTGTTTGATCATCAAAAAAGAAATCAGGTTCAAACTCGCGTAAAAAATCGGATTTATCTAAACCGCCAAGAAACATCGCCTCATCAACAGTAATCCCCCAGCTCATGAGAGTTCGAATGGCTCGTTCATGGGCTGGTGCGGATCTGGCTGTCACTAGAGCGGTTCGAATCGACATGGGTGAGTCCGCAGCAGAGCTTTGCAGAAGTTGGAGAGCTTCGAGTAATGGTTTAAAGGGGCCAGGTGGAAGGGGTGTCTTTGCAAAGTTCGTTTCATGCGCTACAAAAGCATCTAAACCATGTGTTTGAAAAATACGTTCAGACTCATCTGAAAACAAAACTGCATCACCATCAAAAGCAATTCGTATTTCAAAGGGGTTGGTTTGGGCTGATTTATTCGATTGTGGGTACACCAAAGCAGCTGGAAAACCTGCTTGTAAAGTTTCTCGAACGTCGTGCTCATTGGCGGATAAAAATAAATTCGCCCGCAGTGACCGCAGGTAATGGTAGGGTGGGCGACCCCTTGTAAAAACGCCCCGTTCCAATTTAAGCCCAGCGTGCTCGGCTGATCTAAAAACGCGTAGCCCACTAACTGGATCGTTCCGAGATAGGATGACAACTTCCACGCGCGCATTGTCGGTAGTATTAAAGCGCAGTAACTTTTCGACTAAAGCAAACGCCACTCCAGCTTTTGCTGGGAGGGCTAAACGATCCTGTTGGAGCTGCATATAGGCACTATCGTTAGTAGCCTCAAAAACGCGATTTTCTTCTTCAAAATCAAATAGAGCACGCGAAGATATTGCTACGACTAGTTTACCGGTTAGCGTGAAACCCATAGCTTATTTTAAAAAGAGTTGGTAAGCTGGGTGCGCGCTTTCGTCCCAGTGTCGATAGTTTGTCGTCTTTAGAAACTCTTTAAAAGCTTTTTTATCTTCATGAGGAACTTGCATTCCTACTAAAATTTTGCCATAGTCCGCGCCGTGGTTGCGGTAATGAAACAAACTAATATTCCAATTTGGTGACATGGCATTTAAGAATTTCATGAGGGCCCCTGGACGCTCAGGAAATTCAAAGCGATACAGTAATTCGTTATGAGCTAGGATTGAGCGGCCACCAACCATGTGGCGTAAATGTGACTTGGCTAGTTCATCACTAGTTAAGTCTGTAGTAGCAAAACCCGCAGTTGAAAATTCTTTGGCGATAGTTGCACTATCACTTGCTTTATTGGTGGCGATTCCAAGAAAAATATGGGCTTTATTTGCGTCGGCAATCCGGTAATTAAATTCTGTGACGCTTCGTTTGCCGATGAGGGTACAAAAGCGTTTAAACGAGCCACGCTCTTCGGGAATCGTGACTGCAAAAACAGCCTCTTTATATTCACCAACATCCGCTCTTTCTGCCACGAACCGAAGACGACTAAAGTTCATATTCGCGCCGCACGCAATACTAATGAAGGTTTTTTGGGTACATTTTTCGCGATCTACATAAGCTTTCATCCCCGCAATTGCTAATGCGCCTGCAGGTTCAAGAATACTTCTTGTATCTGCAAAGACATCATTAATCGCGGCACAAATAGCGTCCGTATCTACGGTAATGATTTCATCTACCACCGTCTTACACAGGCGAAAAGTTTCTTTGCCGACTAGTTTGACCGCCGTACCATCTGAAAATAGTCCAACGTCTTTTAACTCAACCCGCTTGCCGGCCGCAAGGGATCTGCGCATGGCATCTGAATCAACTGTTTGGACGCCAATAATCTGAATTTCTGGGCGAACTGCTTTGATGTAGGCGCCGATACCTGCAATCAGACCACCACCGCCGATAGCCACAAAAATAGCATCGATAGGGCCTTGATATTGGCGCAGTATTTCCATCGCAATCGTACCTTGGCCGGCGATTACATCTGGGTCATCAAAAGGGTGTACAAAGGTTAATTGCTGATTCTCTTTCAGCGCGATAGCATGGTCATAAGCATCGTTATACGATTCACCATGGAGAACGATTTTTACCCATTTCCCACCACGCTCTTTAACTGCATCGATTTTGACTTTTGGCGTCGTTGTGGGCATCACAATAATGGCTTGACATTGTAGTTTCGCAGCACCCATGGCAACACCTTGGGCGTGGTTGCCAGCAGAGGCCGCAATGACCCCATGAAGCAGCTCTTGTGGACTTAAATGCGCCATTTTGTTGTAGGCGCCACGTAATTTGAAAGAAAATACGGGTTGATTATCCTCACGCTTTAATAAAACATGGTTATTTAGCCGATTTGACAATTGGGGCGCAAGTTGTAGCTCAGTTTCCCGGGCAACATCGTACACTTTAGCATTGAGTATTTTTCTGAGATATTCTTTTGGCATAGCAGAAGATTAGCACGAGCATGGCTGTTAAAGAACTAATTATAGTTGTTACATCAGTTAAAGAGAGGGTTATGGAAGCCAGTTTACAGATGCTGTTTAGTTGGTTAGCCATGCCTGCAGTTGGGCTTCCAGCGCTTGGGTTAGTGGCGTTTTTAGCGGCCACTTTTTTACCAGTTGGCGCAGAACCCGTCTTATTAGGTTATTTAGAATTAGTTCCGGAAGATTTTTGGTGGGCCATTTTAGTAGCCTCCATTGGCAATACGCTGGGCGGTCTTTTTACGTATTGGATGGGATTTGCTGGGCGGAATTTTTTAGAGGCAAGGCTTAAAGGGTCAAAGAAGCGAGATCTGAGGGTCTTAGTCTGGTTAGAAAAGTTTGGGCCAAAAACACTATTATTTTCATGGGTGCCTGTGATTGGTGATGCGATTGCTGGTTTAGCTGGCTGGGTCAGGTTGCCTCTATTGCCCTGTACGGCTTATATGTTGATTGGTAAAACAGCCAGGTATGTTCTGATAGCTTATCTTTACATGGCTTTTAAGCCATAGTTGGACCTTTTTAAACGCGAAAATTTAAAAAAAGTTTAAAACGAGAAACTACAACAATTTGGCAAAGAATTGCCCCCTCAATTAGAATAGGCTTTTAGATGAAATATTTATGAACGCCCCCCTGCCTATTCAATCCCCGAGGGAAATCGCAAGCCTCAAATCTAGATTGCGAGAAATTCCCTACAATTACACCTCATTTTCAGATCGAGAAATCGTTATTCGACTGTTGGGCAATGAGGCGTGGAATATTTTGGTGCAATTGCGGGAGGAGCGCAGAACTGGCCGATCGGCCAGAATGTTGTATGAGGTTCTCGGAGATATTTGGGTTGTACAAAGAAATCCATACTTACAAGATGACCTCTTAGATAACCCCAGAAGGTTAAATTCATTAATTGAAGCCTTATGGCATCGGCTTGGTGAAGTGGAAAAGCGCATCACGAAAGATTCACCCAATGAGGTAGGCCAACTGCTTGCAGCAGCAAGACTTGCTGTGCAGAGCTTTGCAACAGAATTTTCTAAGGCAAAAGAGTTGCGTTTGCGGACGAAAAAAATTCTTGGCAAGATAACGGCGAAGGACAATATAGCTTTTGATGGTTTTGCTCGAGTTGCGCATGTAACCGATGCAACGGATTGGCGAGTGGAGTATCCGTTTGTTGTTTTAACGCCGGATACGGAGTCCGAGATTCCAGCGATGGTCAAAGCCTGTATTGAGCTAGGTTTAACAATTATTCCGCGGGGCGGTGGAACAGGCTATACCGGCGGAGCAATCCCGTTAACCCCTTTTTCAGCAGTGATTAATACTGAAAAATTAGAGACCTTATCGCCTGTAGACGTCACAAAGATTCCGGGTGTGGCGCACGAGGTGGCAACGATCTTTTCTGAAGCAGGGGTTGTTACCAAAAGAGTCTCTGACGCCGCTGAAAAGTCAGGCCTAGTTTTTGCTGTTGACCCAACCTCCGCAGAAGCAAGCTGTATTGGTGGCAATATCGCCATGAATGCCGGTGGTAAAAAGGCCGTGTTGTGGGGTACTGCGCTTGATAATTTATTATGGTGGCGGATGGTTGACCCACAGGGCAACTGGTTAGAAGTTCAGCGGATGGATCATAACTTAAGCAAGATTCACGATGCTGTAGTTGCCACGTTTGAATTAGTTTGGTCAGATGGCAGTAAACCCCCGGGTCAAAGTGTTCTCAGGAAAGAGACACTAGTCATTGATGGCCATCGATTTAGAAAAACTGGTCTTGGAAAAGATGTTACCGATAAGTTTTTATCAGGATTACCGGGTATTCAAAAAGAGGGTTGTGATGGATTTATAACCAGCGCACGTTGGGTCTTGCACCGCATGCCAAAGGAAGTCAGAACGGTTTGCCTAGAATTTTTTGGTCAAGCGCGAGACGCTATTCCTAGTATTGTAGAAATCAAGAATTATTTAGATGAGCAAACGAAAAAAGGTGGGGCGTTATTAGCTGGCCTAGAACATTTAGACGAAAAGTATTTAAAAGCTGTTGGATACGCCACTAAATCCAAGCGTAATGTATTACCTAAAATGGTTTTAGTAGGAGATATTGTTGGTGATGATGCCAATTTAGTAGCGATAGCTGCTAGCGAGGTAATTCGGATTGCTAATAATCGCGTTGGGGAAGGGTTTATTGCAATTAGTCCAGAAGCGAGGAAGAAATTCTGGTTAGACCGAGCGCGGACGGCGGCGATTGCAAAACACACCAATGCCTTTAAGATCAATGAAGACGTCGTTATTCCTCTGCCGCGGATGGGAGAATATACCGACGGTATTGAAGCGATCAATATTGAATTATCTTTAAAAAATAAGTTATTACTTTTAGATGCTTTAGAGGATTTTTTTACAAAGGGCAATTTACCCTTAGGTAAATCAGACGATGCCATTGAAATTCCATCCGCAGAAATTATGGAGGACCGTGTAGCACAAGCGATACTATTGCTGCAAGAAGTCCGAGTTCGCTGGTCAGAATGGGCCGCTAAGCAAGATGTTTACTTTAGTCAATTACAAGACCGTACGATTCGCGTTTCATGGAAAATTGAAGTACGTGAAAAGTTACGTCAAATATTTATGGGGGCACATTTCGCACCAATTTTGACGAAGTGTAATGAGATCCATCAGCACATATTACGACAGAGAATTTTTGTAGCACTGCACATGCACGCTGGTGATGGTAATGTGCACACCAATATTCCCGTGAACTCTGACGACTATGACATGATGCAAGATGCCCATGCCATTGTTGGTCGGATTATGGAGTTAGCCCGCTCTTTAGATGGGGTCATCTCTGGCGAGCACGGCATTGGTATTACGAAGTTAGAGTATTTAAAAGACGATGAGATTGGACAATTTCGGGCCTATAAACAACGTATAGATCCTGAGGGACGCTTTAACAAAGGGAAGTTAATGGCTGGGGCAGGCCTTGAGAATGCCTATACGCCTAGTTTTGGATTGATGGCCCATGAATCATTGATCATGCAACAAAGTGATATTGGAGCGATTTCAGATAGTATTAAAGATTGCTTGCGCTGTGGCAAATGTAAGCCAGTTTGCGCTACCCATGTCCCTCGCGCGAATTTACATTACAGTCCGCGCAATAAAATATTAGCGACATCTTTATTAATAGAAGCCTTCTTGTACGAAGAGCAAACTAGGCGGGGTATATCAGTCAAACACTGGGAAGAGTTTGATGATGTAGCTGCACACTGTACGGTTTGTCACAAATGTTTATCGCCTTGCCCAGTCAAAATTGATTTTGGTGATGTGACGATGAACATGCGTAATTTACTCCGTAAAATGGGTCAAAAGAAATTTAATCCAGGTGCTTTTGCGGCGATGTTTTTTTTGAATGCTTCGAACCCACAAACGATCAAAGTAGTTCGAACCTTGATGGTCGATGTAGGTTTTAAGGTTCAACGGCTGGCGCATGATTTGTTCAAAAAACTTGCCAAAAAACAAACTAGTGCCCCACC